>OBJA01002238.1_pt1 | contig 11488 bp, 5 predicted proteins | sample 1519751 | NCBI WGS metagenome assembly OBJA01 (sample SAMEA3881238, study PRJEB22517) | soil metagenome | biome: lake sediment; feature: soda lake sediment; material: sediment, water from around vicinity | place: India | collected 2013-12-23 | depth 3 m
CCCGGAGGAAATGCATTTCTACCATCAGAATCACCACATGCAGGAAGATTTGTAATAACTAAATTTGGCGATAACGCATTGCATGCTAGGACAATAGTTGGATACAATGACAATATTAAATTCGACTATAATAACGACGGACAATATACAAATAATATAGATATTAACGGTGATGGGGTAATTGATGCCCGCGACTGGGAAATTGGAGGTTTTAGAATTGCAGAAAGCTATGGTCCCGACTGGCAGGGTGACGGCACTGCTTTTGTAATGTACAAAGCTTTTGCCGATCTGTATGGCGAAGGAGGAATTCTCAATAATCATGTACATGTGATAATGCCACATACTGATTATAAACCGCTGCTCACCGCAAAAATTGAATTAAAACATACTTCACGCAGAAGAATAAAAGTTAAAATTGGCGTCAACCCTGACATAAATGCAGAGGAACCAATATTTATTAAAGATTTTCCCTTTTTTAACTATCAAGGTGGGAGCCTTTATATGCAGGGAGGAAATACCGAAGCTGACAAAACCATTGAATTCGGTCTCGACATTAGCCAGATTTTACCTTACTTTAACAATAATAAACAGGCAAAGCTTTTCCTTATCATTGATGAATTTGATCCTCAAGATGAACATGATGGTGAAATAATAAACTTTTCGATAATTGATTATTCAGGCAACAATCCTGTTGAGTTCAGCTACGGAGAATCAATGCCGATGGAAAATCATAGCTCAACTAGTCTGCCAATTCAAATAAACTTAGAGAATCTGAATAAACCCGTTATTCTTGAAAATACAGCAATAGTTTTATCTTCCGATCAAACAAACTGGCATCCTATTGACTTTACCGGAGGCACTCCACCATATAAATGGGAAATACTTCCTTATATTGAAGAAACAATTAATTATTATCCTTTCGACAATTTTGAAGGTACAAAACTTACACCCGACGGAGTTTTTCAAGGAGAAATAAGTTTACAAATTCCTTTTGACTTTCCGTTTAAAGACTATACTACTAATAAAATTAAAATTCACAGTAGAGGTTATATCTTGACTCATCCTGATAAACATACCTGGACGCAATTTCGCGAACACCTATACCCATTTTTCATAAATGAAAATATGATAGCTCCATTATTGCGTTTTACGATGCTTAACGACCCTGCACGAACTGAAGGTATTTGGTACAAATTTGTACAAGATACAGTAAAAATTAGATGGAAAACATCGGATGAGTATTCTGCATGGACAGCTGCAAGATTCGGTTGTAATATAATTAGTGACGGTACAATTGAGTTTACTTATGGAGAAACATATTTAAATAAAATTTATTCAAATCTTGGAGGAATTTCACATGGAGATCGTGCCGCCGTTCATATTTCGTGGATGGATAAAGTTCCAGTATCTAATACAAAAATTAAACTAAAAACATATCCAATACCAAAAGGATTATATATCAACACAAACGGAATTCTCAGAGGCGATATTGAAGAGTATTCCCACTATCCTTTCAGAATAAAAATCACTGACTATAATGGAATTAGCGATATAAAAACATTTTATCTCAGTACTGGAGCAAAACAGTTTGTTAATAATGCAGGCATAATCGAATTATTTCCAAATCCTATAACAGACAAATTACTTATTAGATTTAATATCCCAATTACTAATAATGTTCACATACATATTTATGATATAGCAGGTAAATCGGTTTACAGTACAAACATTTTTATGAAAAATGATTACGCAGAAATTAATCTCGACTGGCTTAAATCCGGCAAATACATTATTAAAATTACAAATTATGAAAATACTTATTCCGATTCTTTTATAAAACTGTGAGTATTATGAAAAAAGCATTTCTATATATCATTCTGTTACTCTTAGCACATAACATTTTTGCACAGGAAAAGAATATTAATAACAACTATGAAAGTCTTAAAGAGCTTACAGAAAAAGAAAAAAAAGATTTACAAAGTCTTCCTTTTTTAAAACTTCCACCAGAATATCAAAACAAGACCATACCATATAGTGTAGATAACTCCAATCAAATCTTTTATCCTGGTGTTTTCCTTCAAACGGGTCTTAGTTGTGGTCAAGCAGCCTCTGTTGGGATTGGGTTTACATACGAAATAAATCGAGTGAGAAATTTAGATGGTTCACTTATTCAGAATAAATATCCAACTCATTTTTCATATAATTGGGTAGATGCAGAATCATATAGCGGTGGGAGTTATTATCACACTTTTGAATTATTACGTACTGTAGGTTCACCCAACATGGAAACTTACGGAGGTTCTCATAACGCGGGTTGGTCTAGAAGGTGGATGACAGGTTACGAGGCATATTATGAAGCTATGCACAATCGTCTGGCTGCAGCATATGCAATAGATTGTAGTACCGAAGAAGGGATTCAAAGCTTAAAACACTGGATAAAAGACCACTTGGATGGTTCAGAAACAGGAGGTGTTGGTTATTTTTATTCACAACACCAACATCCAACAAACACTTTACCAAGTGGCACCGAAAATGCAGGACAACTTGTTAACATTGCTTGGGGACAATCCCCAAATCATGCAATGTCTATAATCGGCTATAACGATTCCATAAAATGGGATTATAACGGAGATGGACAATATACAAACCATTTAGATATTAACAATGACGGTATTGTTGATGTTAGAGACTGGGAAATTGGTGCCTTTAAAATGAATAATACATATGGTACTCCTCACTATGCTTGGATGATGTATAAGACACTTGCGGAGCCTCAAAATTCAGGCGGAATATGGAATAATACTGTTAATGTTTTTAAAGTACTTAAAGACTATAGTCCGGCACTTACATATAAGATAAACTTTTACCACACAAACCGAAGGGCTATAAAAGTAATGGCAGGTATGAGTAAAAACATATCCGCAGATATACCAGAATATTATCTGGACTTCCCAATAATAAATTTTCAGGGATCAGAGAGAGGAATGCAAGGAAAATCAGAAGCTGATGAGGACGAAGAATCAAAACATTTAGAATTTGGACTTGATATTTCAGCCTTTTTAAATTATCTTGAACCTGGTGAAGCGGCAAAATTCTTCTTCGTTGTTATCGAAAACCATCCCCAAGGTTGGGGAAATGGATTTATTGAACACTTCAGCATTAGAGATTATTCCGGGAATGAAATTATAGAAACAACATCAGATCAAACTAGCTTTACTATTATAAAACAGGCAGTAAACATGCTTAGCATTGTTCATACTCCACAGTTTTCAAAACCTCAAATTGTTGATGAAGTTTTACCCCAAGCAAATATTTATCACCCATATTCACATCAAATGACGGGCAGTTCAGGTCGGTCTCCTTACAAATGGGAATTTGATACTGATTACAAAATAACAGAATTCTCAGGTTTTGATACAAATGGGTTCACAACTACCAATAATGGAATTAAGACTTTACCTTTTAATTTTACATTCTATGGTGAAAACTATTCATCAGTAATTCTTAGTAATAAAGGATACATTGATTTCTCTGGAGACCCCTACGATTTACCATATAACTATCCGGGACATCTTGAATCAAATACTCATATTACTTTTCTAAACAGAAAATGTATTGCCCCATTTTTTTCTGAAAATACAAATGCTATTGCGATGAAAGCTGGGTCTGACTTTATCGCATTTAAATGGTCTTCAACTCAAGGCTCCAGTTATGTTAAATTAAATGAAAATGGAACAATCGAAATCTATTACGAAAATTTAAGTCCTGCTCACGGGTTAATATGGTCGGGGGGCATTTCATCAGGAGAAATAAATAATTCAGCTCTAGTACCTTTTAACGGGAGTTTAGGGAATTTTATAAATAGAGGGTTCACATTCACCCCCGAATCAGCACCGGAATACTTTGCATTATCATCAAGTGGTCTTATTACAGGTACGCCTACAGAAGCTTTAGTTAATTATAATCTAAAATTTAAAATTACTGATGTTGGTGGTGTAATAAACCGTAAAACTATACCAATATCTAGCAATGGACTCGTATTAAGCTATGATTTTATAACACCAAACAATGATTCTTTAGAATGGGGAGAAACTGTTCTGGTAAATATAAGTTTAACTAATATTACGGACATCGTTCTTAGTAATCTAGAAGTAAGTCTATCCGGAGATAATCCAAATGCCAACATTACAGATAATTATCATTTTGTAGGTTCATTAAATCCTTATCAACAAATTGAAATTACTTCTGCTTTTTCATTTGACTTAAACTATAGTTTTCAAAATAACGAAATTTTGAATTTTCTTATAACTGCCTCATGTGATCAAGAAATATGGGAAATTCCAATCTTTGGACATGTATATACTGCCGATATTAAATATTTATCATACCTAATTGATGACGGAGATAACAACACTCTTGATATTGGAGAAACAACTGATTTTATTATAAATTTAAAAAATATAGGAGGCACTTTTCTTGAAAATGTAGAGATTATTATTAATTCTGACGACCAATACTTGGAAATATTGAACAATACTTATTCTAGTACCATTGTTAATGCAGAAGAATATTTTAGTCCTGTTTTTACTATTTCGGCAGACGAAGAAAGTCCGAGCGGACATGTTGTGAATATTTCAGTTAATCTTAGTGCAGATAATGGTTACAATAAACAATACAACATAATGATAATTATTGGGCAAGTACTTGAAGATTGGGAAACGGGAGATTTTTCATCGTTTAACTGGTCACATTCAGGTAATAAATCTTGGTTTTTAACAAATGAAGATAAATGGGAAGGGGCATACTCTATCCGATCTGGCGGAATTACACATAATCAGGAATCAATTCTTGAACTACAGGCTGAAGTTCTATCAGATGGTAATATTAGTTTCTATAAAAAAGTTTCCTGTGAGCCAGGACCATCTCAAAACTACGATTATCTAGCCTTTTATATTGACGGAATCGAAAAAGGCAGATGGGATGGTGAAGACGACTGGTCGCAAGTATCTTTTCCTGTTTCATCAGGAATTAGAACATTTACATGGCTTTATCACAAAGATATGTCAGTAAGTTCATTCCTCGACAGAGCATGGATAGATTATATTGAATTTCCTAGCTTATTCGATCCAAATCCATATATATATATCAGTGATAATACAATTCAAAAAGTAATGCCTCCAAACCAAATTTCAACAGAAACTTTAACAATAGGAAATTCTGGCGGAGGACTTATTCAATACGAAATAGAAATTCTAAATAGTTTTCTTTTCGACAATAAATCTCAAAGAAGTGTTGTAGGTTCATATATTACAGCATCTCCAAACTATTTCTACAGAAACGATACATCTACATGGGAATTTATGGTTTACAATGCTTCTCCTGATAACGAATGGCTGAAGCAGGTTGATGTAAAATTCCCTGAAGGTTTTGAAGTAATAGAAATCAGTCATCTAGTAGATATCGGAAACGACACTTTACATGTTACAGGCGAACCGGGATTTGGAGCAGAATTTACATTCTTTGGAGTTACTGCACAGAATTGGGGATTAATCGTTGGTGGTGAGTACGGATTTTTTAATGTATTGGGATATGTTGTTCCTGAAATTTCAGATGATATAATTATAGAATACGAAATTTATGGTGATATATACGGTTCTGCACCACATCAAATTGATAGCACACTAAAACTGATTAATTATGGAGATAAGATTAATTGGCTAAGTATTGACATAAACCAAGGTAGCATTGGATTATACGGGGAACAAGAGCTTGTTTTAACATTCAATACTGAACAAATGGAAGAAGGTGTTTATGACTGTGTTCTCTACATAAAATCAGATATTAATGAGTTTGTAATCCCTGTTGAACTCATTGTTGATAATGCCGTTGGTAAACAAAACTTTAAAACCGATAAACTATACGTATTCCCAAATCCAGGTGATGGCATTATAAATATAGTTGCAGAATCTCAAATTCAACTTGTTGAAGTTTTTATTGTAAATGGAACTCTCGTATTTTCAAAAAAAATACAAAACAATGCTTGCAGTCTCGATTTAAGCTTTCTCGATACAGGCACATATATTTTGAGAGTAATAACAGAGAATGGAATTAGCACTCAAAAAATTATTATTAACAAATAGATAGAACTTGTGGGTAGGGCAAAAGTAAAAACAGAAAGTTTAAACATCAAATTATTGATCAAAAATACTTGGAGTTTCATGATTGAAAACTTTAATCTCAATCTGTACCTCAAGATAATCTTTGTAACCGGAATTCTTATTATTATCGAAGATAGATACGGTTTATATGCACATTATTCCTCAAAATACTCTTACACGATTTACACTTACCTCATACATTTTATATTATTCGCAATTTCATACTTTTCAATTATCCTTGTGCTTGTCAGCGATAAAAAATCGAAGATATCGTTGACATCAGACTTTTGGATTAAAAGCATATTTGGGTTAATAATTTTAAGCATATATATTGCTTTTTACTGTAATTCCTGCTTAGGCACTGATGTTCCTGCTGCAGTTAAGATTTATAGATTTTACATCTACGACAATATGTATGGTGTTTTAACCTGTCTTATTCCTATTTTCATAATATTTTTGATTTTTGATAAAAAAAACACATCGGGGTTTTATGGAATGAATTTAAAGAACTTTAATGTCAAGGTTAATTTGCCTTTAATTCTCGTTGTTTTAATTATTGCGTTCATTGCAAGCTTCATGAAAGAAGTTACCGAGTATTATCCAATTGTTAATCGCACATATTATAAAGTTTATGCTGAATACTCTGGGATTTCCCAAATCAATGCTTTCTCATATTTCCAGTTTGCATATATGTTTGACTTCGTGATGATAGAATTATTCTTTAGAGGGTTTATGATCTTTGGTTTTGTAAAGTATCTTGGCAAAAATGTAATATTGCCTATTGCATGTCTTTATGCTGTTATTCATTTTGGTAAGCCCATGCCCGAAATAGTTAGTTCTTTCTTTGGAGCTTATATTTTGGGGATTATAACATTACAGGTAAACAATATCAGAACCGGCATTTACCTGCACTGCATCCTTGCATTTTCAATGGAAATATTCACAATGTTTATGCCTTGGGCGAAATAAAACTCTCTTAAAACTCTTTAATCGTTCACAAATAAAATTATGTATATTTGTCGAGGAATTTTTAAATTATTGAAAATGAAGAAAATTATATTACTACTTTATTTAGGAATAATAGGTCTTACTACCTTTGCTCAAAAGCAAATTCAAGTTGAAGATATTTACGCAAGAGGCATATTCTGGATGCGATCGGTTTATGGGATAAATTCTATGAATGACGGAGAACATTACACATCCCTCAATTCTTCCAAAACTTCTTTAATTAAGTACAGATATGAAACAGGAGAAGTCGTGTCAACCCTATTTAATTTAAGTGATATAAAGGAAGAACTGCTAGACAGAATTTTTGATTACAGTTTCAATAAAGAAGAGGACAAAATCTTATTCAGTGTGCAGCACGAACCAATTTATAGGCACTCCTTCCATGCTGAATACTTTATATATAACATTCAGGAAAAATCACTTATCCGACTTTCTGAAAATGGGAAACAGCAACTTGCAAGCTTTTCTCCAGACGGCAAAAAAGTCGCATTTGTTAGAGACAATAATATATATATAAGGTTTCTAGAGGGAGAGATGAAAGAGCAGCAATTAACATTCGATGGAGAAAGAAATAGAATCATAAATGGTGCACCCGACTGGGTTTACGAGGAAGAATTTAGCTTCCATAAAGCATATCAATGGTCGCTTGATAGTGAAAAGATTGCATTTTATAAAACTGATGAAAGTAATGTAAAGATGTTTAGCATGACTCTTTACGGCAGTTTATACCCTGAAAAATATGATTTCAAATATCCTAAAGCAGGAGAAGATAATTCCAAAGTAAGCATACATATGATTGATCTTACAAATAACAACAATATTATCGAACTGGATTTGGGTGATATGAACGACAAATATATTCCCAGAATTTTCTGGACTGGAGATTACAATGTACTAGGAGTTATAAAAATGAATAGGTTGCAGAATATTTACGAATTAATTCTTTGCGACGCAAAGACAGGAAACTCTAGTACTATTCTTACGCTCGAAGATGATAAGTATATAGAAGTAACTGATAATTTGCTTTTTATAAACCGAAACAGTAATATACTAATGACTCATGAACAGGATGGTTACAACCATTTATATTTATATGACATAAACGGAAATATGATACGTCAGATAACAAAAGGCGAATGGGAGGTTACAAAGATGTATGGTTTTGATCATAAAACAAATACAATTTATTTTCAATGTGCAAAGAGCTCTCCATTTAACAGAGATGTATACTCTATTGATACTGAAGGAAATAACTTGCAAAAACTGTCTGTAAATGATGGCAGCAACGATTTTGTTTTCAGCAAAGAATATAAGTATTATATAAATTATTATAGTAGTATAAATACTCCCTTATATGTCACCTTGCATAATAATGAAGGTGAACTTATCCGAGAGCTTGAAACAAACAAGTCTCTTAATGCCAAAATTTCTGAATATAGCTTTTCAAACAAGGAATTCTTTTCTTTTAGCACTTCTGATGGAGTTGAACTTAACGGCTGGATGATAAAACCAAATAAATTTAAAAAGAACAAAAAACATCCGGTTCTTATGTATGTATATGGAGGTCCAGGACATCAAACAGTAAGAAATATGTGGGACAACAATATGGCATGGTGGCAATTGCTGGCGCAGCAAGGATACATAATAGTTTCGGTTGATAACCGTGGAACCGGTGCACGAGGTAAAGAATTCAGGCAAATAACATATGGACAGTTGGGAAAATACGAAACTATCGACCAAATTGAAGCAGCAAAGTTTCTTGGAAATCAAAAGTTTGTAGATAAAGATAGGATAGGTATTTTTGGATGGAGCTATGGAGGATATATGGCTGCATTATGTATGACTATTGGAGCAGAGTACTTCAAAGCAGGAATTTCAGTTGCACCTGTAACAAATTGGAGACATTATGATACTATATATACAGAAAGATACAATGGACTTCCACAGGATAACGCTGACGGATACGATAATAATTCTCCTGTAAGTCATGTTGATAAACTTAAAGGGAATCTACTGCTTGTTCATGGAACAGGTGATGATAATGTTCACGTCGAAAACAGTATTGACCTCGCAAATAAACTTATTGATGCAAACAAACAATTCGAAATGCTTTTATACCCAAACAGAGATCATGGAATACACGGAGGTTTTACGCGTTTGCATCTATATAACAAAATGACTAACTTTGTGATTAATAATTTATAACTAAATATGAGGGTAAAAAACTCATGGTTTGCAAAAGAGACTGCGAAGGTAGTCTCTTTTAATAAAAATATATGCAAATGAAAAAATATCATATAGTAGTTAGTATTATTTTAATGACTCTATTTAATTCATGTAAAGAAAATGGAAAAGAAAAACTAATTATTTTTCATGCAGGAAGTTTGGCTGTACCAGTAAGAGATATTATTGAAGAATACCAAAAAGAAAATCCTAATATTGAAATATTAACAGAAATTAGCGGGAGTCTACATGCTGCCAGAAAGATAACAGAACTAGACAGGTATTGCGATCTCATAATGTTGGCAGATTTTCATATTTTTGATAATATATTGATACCCGAACACACAGATACAGTAATAAAATTTGCAGGAAATGAAATGCTCATTGTTTATAATAATCTTTCAAACTATTCAGATGAAATAAACTCTTCAAATTGGATTGAGATTCTCAGCAGAAAAGAGGTAAGTATTGGACGCTCAGACCCCAATTCCGATCCTTGCGGATATAGGACAATTTTTGTATTCAAATTGGCTGAATTGTTTTATCAAAGCTCAGGGCTTGCAAATTTCCTGATAAACAAAGAGCAAACAGTCATTAGACCTAAAGAAGTAGACCTATTGGCAATTTTAGAAACTGGGAATGTAGATTATGTATTTATTTATAAATCAATCGCAATTCAGCATAAGTTAGATTATATAAGCTTACCTACAGAGTTAAATCTTGGAAATTCTGATTTCGCAGATTATTATCAACAAGTAGATATTGAAGTACCCGGTGCAAGGATTGGAGAAACTGTTAATATTCAAGCTTCACCTATAGTTTATGGTATGAGTATCACAAGAAAATCCGAAAACAAGCAAAAGGCACAGGATTTTGTTAATTTTATTCAAAACCCGGAAAAAGGCGAAAAAATATTAAAAAAGCACGGAATGAGCACTATTATTTTCTAAAGCATTTTACTCGTAAATATTTTATCAGATGATATCAGAAAAGAAATATTTATTATTCTATTTGTTTGGAGGTCTTGCTCTGCTTTTTATTATTGCACCAATTCTTAATCTATTCTTTTCTACAGAACTTAATTCACTTTTCGAAGCCAGCAGGGATTCATCAGTACAGGATAGTATCTTTCTGACACTTTGGGTATCTATGGTTGCCACTTTGTTCTTTGCAGTATTTGGAATTCCTTTGGCTTATATAATTGCCAAGAACAATTTCAGATTTAAGAATCTTATACTTGGGATAATAAATATTCCTATTGTCATACCTCATTCTGCTGCCGGAATTGCCATACTAGGGCTTGTATCTCGAGATACTTTAATTGGTCAATTAGCATCAAAACTTGGATTAAATTTTATTGATTCTCCGCTGGGCATAGCTGTTGCAATGGCTTATGTGAGCATTCCTTTTTTATTGCTTTCAGCAATAAACGGATTTTCAGAAGTTCCTGATCGTCTTGAAAAAGCGGCTCAAAATCTTGGAGCAAATAAAAGCAAAGTTTTCTTTACAATATCACTTCCATTAGCGAAAAAATCTGTCTTAACAGGCTTGATATTAATGTTTTCTCGTGGAATTAGTGAGTTCGGGGCTGTTATAATGCTCGCCTATTTCCCAACAATAACTCCGATCTTAATTTATGAAAGATTTTCATCATTTGGATTATCTGCAGCCAGACCTGTGGCAGCAATATTTATTATAATTTGCCTATTAATATTCCTAGTATTCTACCTTATAACTAATAAATCAAAAAACAAAAAATGCTGAGTCTGAAAAACATATCTTTTAATGTCAATGATTTTTCTCTAAAAAATATTTCTCTAGAGATTCAAAACTCAGATTATTTGGTTTTAGTAGGTCCTTCCGGCTCGGGAAAAACAATGCTACTTGATACACTGGCAGGATTCCGAAAACCACAGGAGGGTAAAATCATTTACAATGGAACTGATATAACAGACCTTGCTCCAAACAAACGAAATATAGCTTTTTTATTTCAGGATTTAGCACTATTCCCTCATCTCACAGTAAACGAAAATATTGCGTATCCTTTAAAAAACCAAAAACTCAGCAAGAAAGAAATTAGCAGTCGTACTCAAGAAATA
>OBJA01002239.1_pt1 | contig 11485 bp, 10 predicted proteins | sample 1519751 | NCBI WGS metagenome assembly OBJA01 (sample SAMEA3881238, study PRJEB22517) | soil metagenome | biome: lake sediment; feature: soda lake sediment; material: sediment, water from around vicinity | place: India | collected 2013-12-23 | depth 3 m
CAAACTGAAGATCATGGCCCTTCATGAGACGAAGCACGCTTTAGTCGGATGAACCCAAAAAAATAAGCTGTGGGCGGTCAGCGATTCGGCATTCAGCTTTTGAAGACGGGCTGACCGCCGAACGCAGACCGCTGCCTGCTGTATCTCTGTTTGACACGCTGCTCCGGCTCCCCTACAATAGGGGGTAACACATTGTAGTGTTTGAAGACTTCGTTCTTCCAACGTTAGGAGCCCTCGTGCAAGCCACCAGAAAAAAGATCCTCGTCGTCGACAACAATCCGGTCATACTCAGGCTCATGACCGAAATTCTGCAGCGCGAAGGCCACCACACGTGGTGCGCGAGCGACGTTTTCGGCTGCCTCGACACCCTGGTCGAAGTCACGCCGGACATTATCTTCATCGACCTGGTCATGCCTCGGATCGGCGGCGACGACCTCTGCCGGATCATCCGCCACATGGATCACCTGCATCACTGTTACCTGGTGATCGTTTCCGGTATCGCCGCCGAGCAGCAACTCGATTACCGGCAGCTCGGCGTGGACGCGGTGATCGCCAAGGGACCCTTCAGCGAGATGCGCAGGCATGTCCTGAAGGTGGTGGAAGAGGCCGAGGCCCCGCGGCAGAAATCCATCATCCCGGAACTGAAGGGGGTGGAGACCCTCCACCGACGGCAGGTGACCCACGAACTGCTGAAGAACAATCTTCACCTCAAGATCATCCTCGAGACAATGTCCCAGGGCATCATCGAAGTTGTCGAAGACCGGTTGGCCTATGTCAATCCCCGGGCCGCCCTCTTCCTCGGCGAGGCCAAGGAAAGGTTGCTCGGGCGCCGGGTCGCCGAAGTACTGCCCCAGCCCCTGCTCGAGGTCCTCGCCTCCATTGCCGAAACCGCCCCGGAGACCGCAGCCCCTTCAGCCGCCTGCCAGCTCAACGGCTTCCAGGTGATCACCGAGCAATTCACCGTGGGCCTGGGGCCGAGCAGGATTGTCATGCTCACCGACATCACCGAGAGGCGACAGATGGAGGCGGTGATAGAGGCGGCCAACCTGACCAAGAACCTCGGCTACGTCTTCTCCGGCATCCGCCACGAAATCGGCAATCCGGTCAATTCGATCAAGATGGCCTTGAGCGTGCTGCAGCGCAACCTCGCTGAATACGACCGGGAAACCGTCGCCCTTTTTCTCGACCGGTCGCTGCAGGAAGTCGGCCGCCTCGAATACCTGCTCAAGGCCTTGAAAAATTACAGCCTCTTCGAGCGGCCGCTGATGCAGGAGCTGTCCCTCAACGAGTTCATCGGCAATTTCATCGGCCTCATCTGGGCCGATTTTGCCACGAAGGCAGTGAAGATCCACACCATCCTGCCCGACGACCCGCTGCGGGTCCTGGCCGACGGCCGTGCCCTGCACCACGTGATGCTGAACCTGATCACCAACGCCGCCGACGCCCTGGAAGACTGTGCGAACCCGCAGATCACCCTGAGCGCCGGAAGGGCCGGCGGCCAGATCCACCTCAAAGTCGACGACAACGGCCGTGGTATTACCGAGAAGGAGCAAGACAACCTGTTCAAGCCGTTCTTCACCACCAAGGCCTCGGGCACCGGCCTCGGCTTGGTCATCGTCCGCAAGATGCTCCTCGCCATGAACGGCAGGATCGGCATCGAGAGCTATTCCGGCATGGGAACCACCGTTACCATTACCTTTCCGGAGGCTTAAAGAGTGAAGAAACAAGCCGGAAAATCGCTGCTGCTGATCGATGACGACAAAAACTTCTGCCAGACCGTGCTGGCCTTCTTCCGCGACCGCGAGTTTGCCACCGTCACCGTGAAGAGCGGCCGGGAAGGGCTCGACTGGTGCAGCAGCAACCGGGCGGAAGTGATCCTTCTCGACCAGCAACTGCCGGACGCCGAGGGGCTGCAGCTGTGCGCGCCGCTGCTGGCGAGATGCGCGCAGGCCAAGATCATCTTCATCACCGCCTACCCGAGCCTCGACCATGCCGTCCAGGCCCTGCGCCGAGGCGCCCACGATTACCTGTCCAAGCCGATGGAGCTCATGGAGCTGCAGCTGGCCGTGGACCGCGCCTTCCGGACCGCCCAGCTCGAACGGGTCGAGCAGCTGCAGAAACTGCACAGCCGCCGGGAATCCCGGCACAGTGTCATAATCGGCGAGGACGGCGGCCTCCGCGAAATCGCCCGGCTGGTCGAGCTTGCGGCGGCGAATCGCGCCCCCGTCCTCATTACCGGGGAGACCGGCACCGGCAAGAACGTGGCGGCGCGGGCGATCCACTACCGCGGAGCCGACCCCTCGGCGCCCTTCGTCGACGTCAACTGCGGAGCTCTTCCCGAGAATCTCATCGAATCAGAACTGTTCGGCCATGAACGGGGGGCCTTTACCGGGGCCCATGCGGCCCACAAGGGTCTCTTCGAAACGGCCGATGGCGGCACGCTCTTTCTCGACGAGATCGGCGAGATCCCCCTCCACCTCCAGGCCAAGCTGCTCGGCATCCTCGACAGCGGGACCCTCCGCCGCCTGGGCGGGGAAACCTCCGGCAGGGTCGATGTCCGGGTAATCGCGGCGACCAACATGGATCTGGAAAAGGCGGTCGCCCAGAAAACCTTCCGGGAAGACCTCTACTACCGCCTGAGCGTTCTGCGCCTCCATATGCCGCCGCTGCGGGAGCGGACGGTCGACCTCGACGAGCTCTGCCCCTACCTGATGAAAGAGATCGCCCCCGACCAGGAGCTGATCCTGCCCCCGGGAGAGTTCGAGGCCCTCCGCGCCTATCCCTGGCCGGGCAACGTCCGGGAACTGAAAAACATCCTGGAACGGGCCGCCATCCTGCGGTCGGGACAGACCATTCACCCTTCCCGCCTCCTCGGCCGGCGAACCGCGGCCACGGCCGGTGCAGCCCCGGCGGAGGAAGCCGTTCAGACCCTCAACGATGTCGAGATAAGCCATATCGTCAGAGCCCTCGCCGTTTTCGGCCACAACCACACCCGCACCGCCGAAGCCCTCGGCATCGCCCGTTCGACCCTCCTGCGCAAAATCGATCAACACCGCCTGAAAGCAGGCGACTCAAAATAGGACACTGACGCGATACGGGACGCCGAAAGCGTCGGCACCGACTTCCCGGATTCTCACCCCATACGTTCTTTCGGCTAGTTAGGTGAATCACCAGTTGCCTGCACTTGCTGGCATGGCACCTGCTCATGCCTGTGAGCAAACAACGAAGCAAATGTTAACGTCTTGCCTTTCCGGGGTATGAAACATGCACAAGGTGCTCATCGTCGACGACGAAACTCGGTTGCTGCAGAGTATCGAGGCGGGCCTGGCCAGCTATGGGGATCGATTCGATGTTCTCACCGCCGCCAACGGGCGGGATGCCATCGAGATCTTTCAGCGGGAGAAGATCGATCTGCTGGTGACGGATTTGCGGATGCCGGTCATGGACGGCTTCGAACTGCTCACCCACGTTTCCGTGGTCTATCCCTTTCTGCCCTCCATCGTCATGACCGCCTTCGCCACCCCGGAGATCGAGGAAAAGCTGAACGGTACGGGAGGCTCGAAGCTTCTGGAGAAACCGGTAGACTTCGAGCGGCTGGCGGAAGCCATCCTGGAAGGGCTGCAGCAGGAGGGCAAGGAAGGCTCTATCGCCGGCTTTTCCCTGGCAAATTTTCTGCAGCTCCTCTCCCTGGAGCAGAAGACCTGCCTGCTCAATGTCAGGAACGATCATACCGACGGGTACATCTACCTGGAGCAGGGCGAAATAGCGGCGGCCATCGCCGGCAACGTCAAGGGCAAGGAGGCGCTGTTCAGGCTCCTGGCCTGCGACAATATCCGGATAACCTTTAAGAAGCTGCCCCAGAAGAAAATTTTGAAAATGATCGACCAGCCGCTCATGGCGCTGCTCATGGAGGGCATGAGTCGTATCGATGAAGGCCGGGAGAGATCACCCCAACCGGCGGCCGAACCGGCCGCGGCCGCGGAAGCGAAATCGGAAGTTGCACACGAAGACCAACATCATTCAAGAGGAGAAATCAACATGGGCAAATTGGAAGATACCTTGAACAGACTCAGAGATATCGATGGATTCATGGCGGCCGGCATTTTTACGCCCAACGGCGAAATGGCGGCCCAGGTCAACACCGCCGGCCTGAAGCTGGCCGAGGTGGGCTCGCTGGCCAACGACGTCCTGCTGAAGGCGCAGAAGGCGACCGATGTCATGAACGTGGGCCGAGGGCAGGTTGTCCACATCGAGGCGCCGAAGGCCCACATCATCGCCCGCTGCCTCAACGAAGCGGACGATTTTTCCCAGTCCCAGGCAGGCAAGGCCCACATCCACCTGATCATGCTCATGGCGAAAGACGCCAACCTGGCCATGGGCAAAATAAAGCTCGAATCCGTCATCCACGAGGCCGCCGAGTCCTTCCGCTGAACCTGCGGCTCCCCCATTCGCCCGTCCCCCCGACGGGCCCCCATTCCGGTCTTGCAGGAAGAATTCCCAGCGGGCCGGAATGGGCCAGCCTCCCCCCCTGCCCAAGCTTCCGCTCTTTTCGGCAAGTTACCTAGTCAGCACCTATTGTCGACCAGGGTGGCATATATCTTGAATAGCCAATACCAGTTCTGCATTGTATTTCTACAATCACAGAAGGAGACAATATCTATGTTCGTAAAAAACCTGGTTCTGGCGCGGATTTTCCTCCTGTTCGCGGTCCTGCTGATCGCCTTTGCAAGTTGCCATACTCCGGCGGGCCGCAGCCCCGGCACTGTCGTCGACGACACCACGATTACTTCGAGGGTGAAGGCCCAGCTCTTCGAATCCACGGAATTGAGTGGTTTCGCCATCTCGGTGGGCACCTTCGAACAGATTGTCACCCTCAACGGCGCGGTCGACACCGAATACCAGAGGAACCTGGCGGAACAGATCACGAGATCGGTGCCCGGGGTTCGTGGGGTAAACAACCTGCTCACCTTGAAATAGCGCTCCTTCGGGGTGAGGGGGTACCTGGAATCGGACCGGGCCGCATCAAGGTTGTGTCTTCGACACCAGCACCTTGTCAACCCGGTTGCCGTCCATGTCGACCACCTCGAAGCGATATCCCTGCTCTTCCACCACATCGGCTTCGGTGGGGATGCGGCCGAGGAGATGGATGACCAGACCGCCCACGGTCACATAGGCATTCTCTTTTTCTCCCGGCAGGCTGCCGCCGATCTCCAGTTCCGTTTTCAGGTGATCGACGGACATGCTCCCGGCCACCAGCCAGGAACCGTCCGGACGTGTGACGATATCGTTTTCCGCCTGTCCGGAAGGCAGACTGCCGACGATCGCCTCGAGCACATCGGTCAGGGTGACCAGCCCCTGCAGTTCTCCGTATTCGTCGACGATCAGGGCGGACTGCAGATTGGCCTTGCGGAAGCTTTCGATCAGATGCGTGGCGGTAACGCCCTCCCAGAGGAAGAGCGGCGGATGAAGGGTCTTTTCGATCGTGAGCGGCCCGCCGGCGAGACAGGCCTTGAGCAGGTCGGCGGTCCGCAGAAGACCGAGGATCTCCTCCAGCCCCCTGCGGCAGACGACCACCCGGCTGTACGGGCACTCGGCCAGACGGCGACGGATCTCCTCTTCCGGTTTTTCCAGGTCGATCGTAAAGATATCCTGCCTGGGGGTCATGATCGACCGGATACTCCGTTCATCGAGTCTCAGGACATTCGCCACCAGGGTCTGCTCGCTTTCGTGAAAGACCCCCGCTTCCGCGCCCTGTTTCATCAAAAACCCAATCTCGGCATTGCTTATCGGCGGCTCCTGGGGCGGCTGGCGATGGACCAGGCGCAGCAGGAAATCGCAGGATGCCGAGAGAAACATCACCAGGGGCTTGGCCGCCGCCGCAAGCCCTTTCATCAGTGGGGCAATAACGGAGGCAGCCCTTTCCGGGGCGATAAGCCCGAGCCGTTTCGGCACCAGTTCCCCGACCACCACCGAGAGATAGGTCAGGCCGGCCACCACGGCCGCCATCGCCAGTATCCGGGCGTAGGGGGCCAGGGCGGGAAAGCCGGACAGCCACTCCGTAAGCGGCTCGGCCAGGGCCGTTTCGCCGATGGCGCCGCTCAGGATGCCCACCATGGTGATGCCGACCTGCAAGGTGGAGAGGAACATCGATGGTTGCTTTTTCAACTGCAGGGCGGAACTGGCCCCCAAGTTGCCCTCATTGGCCAATTTCTCCAGACGGGCGCTGCGGGACGACACCAGGGCTATCTCCGACATGGCGAAGAGCCCGTTCAGCAGAATGAGCAGGAGCAGAAAGATGATCTCCATCATAGGCGGATGTTACTGAATGATTTCTGAGGTTTTTAGGTAAGAATCCTTGCCGCTTTTTATCCGGATGGCATGACCGAATACATAGGTGCAGATCGGCACGCCCAGCAGAAGTCCCCAGAAGCCGAACAGTTTCCCGCCCACCGTGAGAATGATCAGGATGATGACGGGGTTGATCCGCATGTAGGAGCCGTAGATTCGCGGGTTGAGGATATACCCTTCGATCAGGTGAATGACGGTGATCAGCAGCACCGCCAGCAGCATGATCTTGATGCCGGAGACCTGGAGGGCGACCAAGCAGATCGGCACCGAGCTGATAATGACCCCGAGGACCGGTATGAAGCTGCAGAAAAAGACTATTACCGACAAAAAGGCGACATGGGCGCCGATACCGAGGACCATGATTCCGATGGCGGTCAGGATGCTGTTGACGATGGCGATCAGCAACTGAGCCTCCAGAGCCCTTCCCAGCACGCGGGAAAAATCGCGGATCTCGTCAGCCACGCTCAGGTAAATAAACCGCAGCTTGGTATGCTCCAGCTGCCGAACGCTCGCCGCAAGCCTCGGCATATCGAGCACTATCAGAAAGGAAAACAGGATGGACAGGAGGAAGGTTGAGGTCACCATGGCGACCTTGCCGCCGATATCACCAAGCCTGCCGAGAAGATAGTTGATATTTTCGATGTCGCCTTCTTCGCCGATCTTGAGCAGATGCTGGAATATCGCCCGGGTCGGGGAATAGTTGAGTCTTTTTCTCGTCGTCTCCCCGCTGTCCCTTGTTTCCTCGACGATCATATTCGGGAAGACCTCCTCGATCAGCGGATACTTGATGCTCAGTTCCAGAATCTCCTGGTCGACGCGCCACAGATAGGAGGAGAACTGGTTGATGAAGAGTTCCGTCTGCACTTTGACCTTGGGGACCAGAAAGACGAAGGTCATGCTGAGTATGGCGATAAACGCGGCCGCGACCAACATGACGCGCGCCAGCCGGCTTTTTATGTACTTTTCCAGCCGGTTGACGCCGTTGGCCTGGATGAAGGTAAAAACGAAGGTGAGGAAGATCAGAAGAAAAAAAGAGCGCAGCAGAAAGACGAGGCCGAAGAGCATCCCCCACACCAGGATCAGGGCGATGTTGGGCACTATCCCGTTCCAGGGAGGAGGAAATGAACTGAAAGCTATTCTATTTTCCATGAGCTATGTCGAATTAAGGCGGTCCCGGGAAATTTTCCGCGCCCCCGATGCTTTTTCAACAAGTAAGCCTATACTCTTGGTCGAAGTGCCGCAAGCTTTCCCGGAAACAGGTTGTCACAATGCCGTTAAAAGAAATCATTTCTGCATGATAGCATAATTGGCGGATGGTACAACCATGGACGATATTCATTTCATCCTCCTCTATCCAAGGCATAGGCAACATGTTTGAATGGCTCCTTTCCCCCGAAGCGTGGGTGGCGCTGGCTACCCTTCTGGCGCTTGAAATCGTGCTCGGCATCGACAACATCATCTTCATCACCATTCTGGTGGGAAGGCTGCCGCAGCAGCAGCGCGATCTGGCCAGGACCCTGGGTCTCGGCTTCGCGATGATCTCCCGTCTGGCCCTGCTCTTCAGCCTGGCCTGGATCATCGGCCTGGTCGAACCCCTGTTTACGGTATTGGGCCAGGAGATATCCGGGCGGGATCTGGTCCTCATCTGCGGCGGCCTCTTCCTCCTGATCAAGGCCACCCACGAGATCCATATCAGTCTGGAAGTCCCCCGGGAGACCGGGGCGCCGAAGGCCGGCTACGGATTCATGGCCACCATCGTGCAGATAACCCTGCTCGACATCGTCTTTTCCCTCGACTCGGTCATCACCGCGGTGGGCCTCGTCCGCCATCTTTCGATCATGGTGATCGCCATCGTCGGCGCCGTCCTCGTCATGCTCTTTGCCGCCAAACCCATCGGCGACTTCGTCGATCGCCACCCGACCATCAAGATGCTTGCCCTCTCCTTTCTGCTGCTGATCGGTTTTACCCTGGTGGCCGAGGGCTTCGACGTGCACGTGCCGAAGGGCTACATCTACTTTGCCATGGCCTTTTCGGTCATGGTGGAACTCCTCAACATCCGGGCTCACCGCAGCAAAAGGACGAAGCCGGTAAAACTGCACAAGAAAGTCCAATGAAGCAGATGGAAGAAATCTGGCGGGAATACCAGGAGGCCCTGCGGGCCTTCGTCAGGCGGAGGGTTGCCGACGAGGCCGCGGCCGACGACATCCTCCAGGAAGTCTTTCTCAAGATGAACAGCGGCCTGGCCGCCCTGAGGGACGGGACCAAACTGAAGAGCTGGCTCTACCGGACGACGCGAAACGCCGTCCTCGACCACTACCGCTCTCTGAAGCCTGTCATGGAGGTCCCCGAATGGCTCGCGGTGCCCGAACCGGACCCGGGCGAGACGGCCAGGCAGGAACTGGCCCGGTGCCTGCTCCAGATGATCAGGCAACTGCCCGAAAAATATCTGAAATCGGTCATCCTCTCCGAACTGGAGGGACTGCCGCAGCGGAAAGTGGCCGAGCTGCAGTCCATTTCCATCTCCGGCGCAAAGTCGAGGATCCAGCGCGGCCGAGCCCTGTTGCGGGACATGCTCTCCGAATGCTGCCGGCTGTATTTCGACCGCCGGGGCAATCTCTCCGATTTCGAGCGAAGGGGAAAAAACTGCGGCCGCTGCTGAAAGTCGATTTTCTTTGCGTCCTTTCTGATCGTTTTCCGTCTTGAGGTTGAAGACAGAGTGAATGGTTCGCTCAGGACGATGAAAATACTTATGGAGAAACATCATGGACAGACAGAAAAGTGACGAAATCCGCCATGCGGTTCAGGTAAACTACGGCAAGATCGCCGAGTCGGGACAAGGCGGCTGCGGCTGCACCCCGTCCTGCTGCGGCACGTATAAAGGGCAGCGGGCGGTGGAGATCGCCCTCGGGCTGGGATACACCGGCGAGGAGGTGGCGGCGGTGCCGGCGGGCGCCAACCTCGGCCTCGGCTGCGGCAATCCCCAGGCCATCGCCTCGCTTTCCCCCGGCGAGACGGTGCTCGACCTCGGCAGCGGCGCCGGCTTCGACTGTTTTCTCGCGGCCCGCGCCGTGGGTGACGCCGGGCGGGTCATCGGCGTCGACATGACCCCGGAAATGATCGCCAAGGCCGGCGGCAATGCCGCGAGAGCCGGCTTCACCAACGTCGAATTCCGCCTGGGGAAATTGGAACACCTGCCGGTCGCGGACGGGACCGTCGATGTCATCATCTCCAACTGCGTGATCAACCTCTCCCCCGAGAAGGACAAGGTCTTCCGGGAGGCATTCCGGGTGCTGAAGCCCGGCGGCCGGCTGGCCGTCGCCGACGTGGTGGCCCTGGCCGAGCTGCCCGAGGACATGAGACATGACATGGCCCTCCACACCGGCTGCATCGCCGGCGCCGCCACCGTCTCCGAGCTCGAATCGCTGCTTGCCCGGGCGGGCTTTGCGGATATCCGGATAAGGCCGAAGGCGGAGAGTGCGGATCTTATCAGGGAATGGCTGCCCGGGAGGAAAATCGAGGAATACGTCACCTCGGCGACGATCGAGGCGGTAAAACAACGGGCCTGACCTACTTTTCCCCGGCAGAATGTCTTGCCGCCCAAGGAAGAAGGATGTTGCCGCAGGGTTCGCGGAGTGGATCCTGCGACACTACGGGGCATGGAAAAGCCTTTGGCTCATGACCCTGTACCCACCGGGTCACTGCGAAGACTGCATCAGGAGAACCACTGCCGAAGGGCGAAATAGACGAGCGGCAGGAAAATCGCGGGCAGGAGATTGCCGACCCGGATGGTGGTGATCTTCAGCATGTTCATGCCGATCGCCATGATCAGCAGACCGCCCACGGAGGTCATCTGGGCGATGGATTCCGGCACCAGATAACTCTTCATGAAGACCGCGGTGAGGGTGATGAACCCCTGGTAGAGGAAGACGGCCGCCCCGGAGAACATCACCCCCAGGCCCATGGCCGAGGCGAAGACGACGGAGGTTACCCCGTCCAGCACCGATTTGGCGAAGAGGGTCTGGTGGTTGCCGGTGAGGCCGCTCTCGAGGGACCCGACGATGGCCATGGAGCCGACGCAGAAGACGAGGCTCGCGGTGACGAAGCCCCGGGCGAAGGATTTGGTGTCGCTGGCCTTGGCGGCGACCTTCCTTTCCAGGAAATTACCGAGGGCCTCCAGCTTTTTCTCGATCTGCAGCCACTCCCCCAGGAGCGCGCCGATGATGACGGAGAAGATGACCACCATCAGGTCGCCCGAGACCAGGGCGCTCTTCACCCCGATCAGCAGCACCGAAAGACCTACGCCGCTCAGGATGATCTCCTTGTAGTTGTCGGCGATGCCCTTGCTGAAAAAGAGTCCCAGAAGGCTTCCGCCGATGATGGCAAGCGCGTTGACGATGGTGCCAAGCATAAGGTTATCTCAAGGATATTGAATCGGGAGAAGAGGAACCCGGTCGAAGGGGTGTTCCTCACGCAAAAAAGAAATGGCAGTTATACCATTTCGAGCGGTTTTGGGAACACCCATTTTCAGAAACCCGTGCCGGAAGTTGCAACTTTCAGGCTGCGCAGGCGGTTGACCGCCCCCGGCCAGCTCCAGGCACCGCGGACGGGCCAGGAAGCTGCCAAATCGGCTGCGGTCGGGAGCGAGGGGGTGTAATCATGCCCCAGTCAAACCAATGCCGGGTGATTTTTATAATGCTGCTTTTCCGGGAGGGTCTCCTCCCCGTCCGTCGAGTACGTCCGGGGCAGATAGATCTTGAAGGTAGTACCCTGGCCGATTGCGCTCTCCACCTCGATCAGCCCGTTGTTCTGCCTCACCGTCCCGTACACCGTGGACAGGCCGAGGCCTGTGCCCTTCCCCGCTTCCTTGGTGGTGAAAAAGGGTTCGAAGATCTGCCTGAGGACATCGTCGCTCATCCCCTCACCGGTGTCGGTGACGGTGAGCAGGGCGAAGGCGCCGGGTGCAAGGCCGGCGGAGGTCTGATGGATGTTCTCGCCCAGTACCATATTGCGCGTGGCGATGGTGATGGAGCCGTGCCCATGAATGGCGTCCCTGGCGTTGACCGTCAGATTGACCAGGATCTGATCGAGTTGGGTCGGGTCGATCTTCCCCGGCCACATACCGTCGCCCGGCAGCCAG
>OBJA01002240.1_pt1 | contig 11483 bp, 10 predicted proteins | sample 1519751 | NCBI WGS metagenome assembly OBJA01 (sample SAMEA3881238, study PRJEB22517) | soil metagenome | biome: lake sediment; feature: soda lake sediment; material: sediment, water from around vicinity | place: India | collected 2013-12-23 | depth 3 m
GTTTGACGGGATTGATCGACAAGGTCTAGATGATGTTAGCGATGCTGATATGGCAGAACTCCTGAAAGTCGAGAAGGATGAATGGCTTAAAGAGGTGGCTTCTATCCGCGAGCATTACGCTAAATTTGGTGATCGTTTACCAAAAGAGCTGGCTGCAGAGCTGGAGGCATTGGAAAAACGGTTGCAAGCTTGACATCTTCGTGTTGTCTCGTCACAGGCCGCTTATCTTGAATGCCTAACTCATTAAGATGTCTATCTTTTTATCAGAACAGATCTCTATAAATCAAATAAACAGGCGAGGGTCGACCCTCGCCTGTTCCATACTCTTTTTTTTATCCGCTCTCTTCTGTCAAAACATAACGTTTAATCGCCCAAGCCACCCCGTCTTCGCGATGATCCGGGGCTACCACATCGGCTACAGACAATGCCTTAGGATGAGCATTCGCTACCGCAACGCCAATTCCCGCCCACTCCAACATCTCTACGTCATTTAAGGCATCCCCGATAGCCATCACCTGGTCCCGACCTAAACCAAGCTTTGTTACCAACCTTTCCAACGCCGCTCCTTTGGATAATCCCAATTGTAACACCTCAAGATAACCCGGTTTAGATCTGGTAAAATAGACCTCTCCATTAAACTCCTCTTCCAACTCAGGTTGAATTCTATCCAGTACCTCTGGTTTAGTCATTCCCAGTATCTTATGGGGTGGTCCGGGGAGAAACTCCCGTAGATCCCGATTAACAACAATCGGTTCGACCCCGGAAATCCGAGCGTATTCCCGACCCTCCTGCGTCTCAACCCGTTGAAAGAGGCAGTCGTCATAGTAAACATTCATCACAATACCATGATCCATTAGCCGTGTCATAACTCTTCTCGCCACTTCTAACGGAACAGGAGAACTATCCCAGTCCTTTCCGTCCCGGAACGCACGAACGAGAGCGCCGTTATAGCCAAGTATAATGAGGTCATCAATCCCTAATTCTTTAGCGTAAACCAGGGCAGAACGATACATCCGGCCGGTGGCTAAAACCACATTAACTCCTTTTTTTGCCGCCTCAAGCAAGGCCTCACGGTTCTTAATGGATATCCTAAGATCTGGCGTTAGTAGTGTATCATCTAGATCAAGCGCAATGAGTTGAATGGCCATTCGAAGCCTCCTAACCTAATATATCTGAAAATAGAACTTTAGCTACCGCGATCGCCTCCGTGTCCACTACTTTATAGAAAACTTCAATACCGTTTCGCTCCGTACCAACAATTCCAGCCTCGCGCAAACGCGCTAAGTGTTGAGAGACAGTCGATTGGGGCATATTAAGACACGACTGGATCTTTGTGACGTTACAGTTGCCGCTCCCTAATAAACCTAAAACGATACAGAGGCGGATAGGATGGGCCATAACCTTTAACTTACCAGCTTTTGCTTCTAATTCCCCTATATCAACAGGCATTTTATCCATAACTCCACCTCATTTACTACTAATCTCCGTCTCATTACTTTCTTTCGACAGTTATTCGGATAAAAGAGGCGAAATACCTTCTTTACGTTTATCTCTTAATGGGACAGGCCTTCTATTACTGCACGGGCCGCAGCATCAGTCATTCCTTCCACCTGTAACAACTCTTCCAATGTGGCTTTCCGAATCCGAGAAACAGAACCAAAATGACGTAATAAAGCCTGTTTTCTTTTAGGTCCAATACCTGTAATATGATCCAAACTAGATGACACATTACGTTTATCCCGTAATGACCTATGATAAGTTACCCCAAAGCGGTGGGCCTCATCACGTACTCGTTGAAGCATACGTAATGCTGCCGACTCTCTGGGAAGTAAGATAGGTTCAGGTCTTCCCGGAAGGTAAATCTCCTCATTTTCTTTTGCCAAGCCGATAACAGGTAGGGATTCCAACCCCAATTCAGTTAAAGTCTCTCTGACCGCGCTTAGCTGGCCTTTTCCACCATCTATCACCAATAGATCGGGGAATATTGCGAATTTACCGGTTCGTTTGTGCCCCTCTTCCTGCTCAGTCAATCCTCGGCGAAACCGTCTACCGACAGCCTCCTGAAGCATGGCAAAATCATTGGGACCTTCTACAGTACGAATCTTAAATCGACGATATTCTGATCCCTTGGCGCGCCCGTCCTCAATCACAGACATCGAGGCAACCGCCTGCTTCCCTTGAGTATTAGATATATCGAAACACTCGATCCGATGTGGTACTCCGGCAAGGCATAATACCTTTGCCAAATCCTCTAGAGCAGACCCATACTCGGCTTCTTGCCATTGCGCTTTTATCTCTTCTTGAGCCAATATTGTTTGGGCGTTTTCCATCGCCATTTGCATCAAACTTTTCTTTTCTCCCCGAGCAGGAACTGACAATCGAACTGACCGTTTAGTCTTTCCTGATAACCATGCTAAAACAACTTCTTGTTCATTAAGTTCAACCGGAATTAAGATCTCTGACGGTATTTCCTCACGGTCATCATAGTATTGGATAAGGAATGCTTCCATAATCTCTGAAGCATCATCCGAAAGACCTCGGTCAACCTCAAAGTGTTCTCTTCCAACCATCTTCCCATCTCTTACTTGTAATACAAGAACTATAACAGCATGCTCGCCCAAGGCATACGCCAAGACATCTTGATCCCTTCCCACAACTGAGACCCCCCGCTGTTTTGCCACTACCCGTCCGATATCGCGTATTTGATCCCGAAGACGTGCGGCGCGCTCAAATTCAAGATTTGCCGAAGCCGATTCCATCTGCTTCTCCAGATCGATGAGTAACTGCCGAGTACGACCAGCCAAAAATAGACCTATCTGTTCCACCATTTCCCGATAAGTCTCATGAGATACCCCTTGACATGGACCGAGGCAACGTCCGATATGCCAGTTTAAGCATGGCCGTTCAGGCGTCTTTCCACCTTCGAAGCTATGCTTGCAAGAACGTATAGGAAAAATCCTCTTAAGCACACGAATAGTCTCACGTAATGCACCAGTATCTGTAAAGGGTCCGAAATACCGTGCTCCGTCTTTCGCAGGGCGTCTAACAATCATAATCCGGGGATAGAGTTCATTTGTGGTAATTTTAATCCAGGGATACTGTTTATCATCTCGTAACTTAATGTTATATTTTGGCCGGTGTTCTTTAATCAAATTGCTCTCTAACGCTAAAGCTTCCAGATCGGTTCGCGTAGCAATAACCTCAACTCGATCTACTAGCTCTACCATACGTTCAATACGCGGCCCTAACTTCCTGGAGGGTTGAAAGTAGGAGCGCACACGGTTCCTAAGGGAAACAGCTTTACCCACATAGATAACGTTGTTGCGTGCGTCACGCATCAGATAAACTCCAGGGCGCTTTGGAAGTGTGGTCAGGAATTCCGATTCAATCATGGGGCTCCTCCTTTCTATAAGAGAATTGTACCAAATGATTTAGTAAATTACAGTGGAAAAGTCGGGAAAAACAATCATGAACAGCGCCCTTGGCGACTATTTCATTCATATTAAGAGACTCTGGCTCTCCGTTCTTACAAAACAAAAAGGCAGGATGTTAATCCTACCAGGTAGAATCATCTAATAGTTGGGAGGAGTCACATGACAAATACATTTCGCCAATATTTAATGCGGTTTAATACGCTGCTTGAACAACGTATGTTTCTTATTATTTTTAGCGGTATATTTCTTGGACTTGTCTTTCCAAGAATGGCATCGCTGAAAACTATTGTCCCTTTTCTCTTTGGTTATATGACTTTCGTTACAGCGCTCAATATTAGTTGGAACGGTTTAATCCGAGTGGCTCGAATGCCTGGCCCCGTTCTGTTAATAATAGGTTTATTGCATGTAGTTATGCCCCTAGTATCCGTTTTATTATCCACCTTAACACTAGGCTCCACATCGCCATTTACAGTTGGTATGATCCTGGCAGTCATCATACCTATTGGAGTTACTTCAGTTATTTGGACGGGTTTAGCCAATGGCGACAGCCCTTTAGCCCTCTCTGCCGTATCTTTTGATTCACTGATAAGTCCATTCATCGTTCCTCTCTCTGTCTGGCTTTTTTTAGGGCGTAATGTACATTTTGACTCAGGCAGCTTGATGCAAGGACTGTTGTGGATGATCGTGATACCCACACTTGCAGGGGTTACCCTTCATGATACAACAAAGGGCAAGGTCGGTCCAGGTTGGGCTCCGATTAATGGCCCCTTATCTAAATTAAGCCTTACACTAGTAGTTGGGGTAAATGTGGCGGCAGCTTATGATGTAATCTCAGGAATGAAGTTAGAGATTGCTCCCATTCTTGGACTACTTCTCATTCAGGCGCTTGCCGGATATTTACTAGGCTTCTATGCAGCTAAGTTTCTGAACTACTCCCACGCTCGAATCGTAACAATGATGTTCTGTGTCGGAATGCGTAACATTAGCGCAGGAGTGGTCATTGCATTACAGTATTTCTCTCCCCAAGCGACAGTTCCTGTGGTGTTGGCTATGTTATTCCAGCAGCCCTTAGCATCTATATTTCACCGTTGGTTAAAGATTCATAAACCATTTAGCAACTCGGAAACATGAACGATCTTTACTCCGGATCGGGTCAGCTTCGGTATATATTCCGCAATCGCTTGGGCGACGCCGGGTCGAGCATGGGCAATACCAATTGCTTTTCCACGGGTTATAGCGATTTGATGCAACTTTTCTAACTGAGCATGGATCATCTCTACCCTTAAGCTATTATCAATAAATATATCACGGCCAGCATAGGGTAGTCTAACTTGCCTAGCAATACTCTCTCCCACTGAGTCATTGATGCTTCGAGAATCGATAAAGAAGAGATTACGCAACTTACACTCCATTAAGAGTGTTCTCATCACGCGAGAATCCTTTGTTCCTTTAGAACCCATATGGTTATTGAATCCTTTAGCACCCGGCACATCTGCTAAATTGGCTCTGAAAATCTCCAATATCTCCTCATCCGATTGTAAACTTGTTATCAGCCCAGGTCCTGGATCATTCCCTGAATCCATAGGTTCCATCGGCTGATGAAGGATTATCTCAAAACCTTCTTGCACAGCACGTATGGCATGTTCACGAGAGTACTTTCCTCCCGGAAGAACAGCAAATGTTAAAGGTTCTCTGATGGCAAAATAAGCTTCAGTAGGTTCCTTTACGAATCCAACATCATCAATAATTATGGCGATATGCGGGCTCTCACTTCTCATTCCCTGACGAATATCCGGTTTAAGTCCAGGGCGTTCCGACATTTTAGGTCTTGTCTCCGAAACATTAGTATCATCCAATCTCCGTTTGGATTCCCGATTGAATTTAGGTGTTAGTTCCGCCAGATTCTTTCTTTTTTTTCCGTCATTAAGTGCTCTCAGCTTTAAGCCGTGTTTGTTATCTTCATCCTTTATTGTACGTAAAATCAAAAAGACTCGGTGGGTAATTATCTCTTTTCCTGCAAAAATGCTCCCATACTCTAATCGGTAATGCAAGGTTTCTCCAAGTTGAATCCCATCGGCATATCGACAATCCAACCCGAACCCCTGCATCTTAGCACGAAATAAACCCTTTAATTCTTCCATCTGTTTTGTTGGTTCTTCAGTTTCAAGTTCCGCTCGGAATTCCGTCTCAACCCATCTGATTCCAACAGGTTCTTCCCGTTGTTTAAGGCTCCAGGAACCTTCAACCAATAGAAAACCTGCCTTCCTAAGCTCTTGGCTTACCATAGAATCAACTAAAACTCCAAACGGCTGCAGATTATAGCAGCCTGTCTCTTTATGCAAATAGCGCTCCCATTGTGATTCTATCCCAGATGTGACTATTGATCTGTGCGGCTGATTTGCGTAACTGATAAGAGAAACTAAAAATATTAGGTAAAAACCGATGATCCATCGTATTTCTTTGGGCAGTGGCGCTACTGAAAGTCTTATCCGATTTTGCTTCATATAACTCCACCTTCTCCGGCGATTTGTCTGGAGAAAACAAAGCGCCCATTGTCTACGGGCGCGACTAACTAGTACTTAGATATAGCAAGTGTTTCCTATGAGGCCTTTTTATCTTGTAAGCCGAGGTACTCCTGGCGTAGAGTTTTAACTGCCTGCTCTTGTAACTGTTCATCAAATTTCTTTAGGGGGTTAAGATCACCCTTCTTCATAGACTCTTCAACTTTAGCAGGAGTTGGCATTAAAACATGAGGACGAATGCCCTTTTTATGGATTGAATGTCCACCGGCAGTAAGATATTCGGCTACTGTCAGAGTTAATGCCCCACCATTAGTTAAAGGTATGACATCTTGGACAACACCCTTGCCAAAAGTAGTATTACCAACCAGGACTCCTGCTCCTCGGTCTTTTAGAGCACCGGCGACTATCTCTGATGCGCTGGCTGACCATTCATTGACTAGTACCACTAAAGGAAGTTTTGGGTGAACATTGGGATAAGCCGGGAAATCCTCTCCTGGATATCCCCGTTGTTCTACACGAACTACCCGCCCGTTACCGGGTAAAAACTTACTGGCAACCGCCACGGCAGAAGTGAGAAGACCGCCAGGGTTATACCGTAAGTCTAAAATAATCCCGCCTACTCCAACCCTTTCTGCCTCATTCAGCGCATTCTCCAAATCACCCGAAGTGGTCTCGGCAAAGTGGGCTAGGTTAATATAAGCAATTTTGCCTATTACATTGTCCTCTCGAATCTCCAGCTCAATCGTTGGTACTTTAATGACCGCCCTGATAAGGTCATAATCCTCTCGTACAAGATGCTCCGGGTCACCACGCTCAATAGTAATAACAACCTTTGTTCCAACCTTTCCTTTAATCCAAGCGATTACTTGTTCAAGAGTACGATCCTTTGTTTGACGTCCATCCACAGCCACAATACGATCACCTTGAATGATCCCGGCCCGATCTGCCGGTGAATCCTTCATTGGCCGCATAACGGTGAGAATGCCTTTTGCATAATCTAAATAAACGCCAATTCCACCAAATACCCCTTCGGTTTGACTCTTAAGTTCACGAAACTCGACTGGGGATAAATACCTGGTGTATGGGTCGTTTAACTCTGCCAGAGTTTTTTGTATTTCACCATGTTCCATATAAGATCGCATAAGGTTTGATAAACTAACAGGCTGAATGAATTTACGGTTAACCAAACCGATGATTTGTATGGCAACAGGGAAATCTTTATACTTTCCTTGAGTTGTCCCGTTGACGACAGGCCTTACCGCCCAAACTATGGCAACTAAACATATAGTTAATAAAACCACAAGCAATACTCGCTTTTTCAAACTGGTCGCCCCTTCAAACAAACTCGGCCTAACCGTCACGGGAAGGTCGGTCCCAACAACAGCACATCTCTAATCAATAATTACCAACTTACCTCTATTCATCGTATACACCAATCAGTGTTTTCATGCGAGTTTTTTAGCTACCTTTAGTGTCTCCATCACAAGCATACTTAGGGCAGATATTTCATCGGATTATCCGGTTTTCCGTTCACTCGCACTTCAAAGTGCAAGTGAGGCCCAGTGCTCAAACCAGTAGTTCCAACTAACGCCACCCTTTGTCCCTGGGCCACTTTATCACCGACTTTAACCAACAATTGAGAGCAGTGGGCATATACTGTTGAAATTTGATTGCCATGATCAATGCTAAGCATTTTGCCGTAGCCACCATTCCACCCACTATATAATACAACACCATGGTCACTGGCCATAATCGCTGTTCCGCTAGGAGCCGCAATATCAATACCCGAATGATACTTGCGTTTCTTTAATACGGGATGCCGCCGCCAACCAAATCCTGAGCTGATTCGGCCAGTAAGTGGCCAATAAAGTCTCCCTGTTCCTAGAACCGGTCCCCCTCTATTCTGTAGATCCTTAATCTTCCTCTCGAGCTCTTGGGAGGTCTGCTCCAGTTCATCCAGGGCTTTTTCCAACTCTTTCCGGTCTGTTTGGATCCGAGCCAGTTCTTGCTCGCGGCGGACAACATTGTTAGATAAACGTTTCTTGGCCACCACGTGCTCGTTCTTTAATCGCCCAATCCTATTTTTCTCCCGTAGGATGTCTTCCTTTTGTGCTACTAACTGTTTACGCTCTTTATCAATCTCTTGTGCTTTCTGATCCAGTGTCTCAATCACCTCTAAATCATGACGGACAAAGAACCCCACTATTTCAAAGCGATTGATGAAATCACTAAAATTATTGGCTTGTGTTAGAATCTCAATGTGACTGAAAAGACCATATTTGTATAACGCAACAAGTCGATCATAAAGCTGTTTTCGATATGTATTTTTGGAGTTTTCCAACTCCTTAAGTCGTCGCTCTGCTTGAATAATCCCCTGTTCCAACCGTTGCAGTCTAGTCTGGGCTTTACCCAATTCGCTGTCGATCAATCCAAGTCTGCCCTGGATCCGATCTAATTCCTTTTGGGTGGTGACTAAAGCATTAAGTGTAGTTCTTTCTTTACGAATTACCTTTGTCAACTGCTTTCTGGTCTGATTGATCAGATGCTCGACTTCACTCTTCTCAGCGGCATAAATCGGCATAACAGCGGAGATAGTGAAGATAATGATCATAGACATAGCCATTCCCAAAACTCTTAATTTGCATTGCTTCAAATTAAATCCCCCCCGACTTCTCCTCCTTAAGAACCCCGTTTCATTCCTTGAAACGGTGAGAAACAAAGGATCAAATCCTGAGATAACGCTTTACTGAGAGCAAGCTACCTGTGGCCCCAAAGACAATTCCTCCAGCTAAAAGTATCAGCATAAGTCCATTATTAATCTTAACCTCAGCTACCATTGGAATAAACGGTGTAACCATACGAAGCTTTGCAAAAAGAAAATGGTAGGTTTTCGAGAGAATCAATATGGAAACGGTGGCTCCTACTATGCCCAACATCACGCCTTCCAGTAAAAAAGGCCAACGAATGAACCAATCGGTGGCGCCAACCAACTTCATGATTTCGATCTCTTTTCGCCTGGCATAAACCGTAAGTTGAATTGTATTGACTACTATATACAAAACTGCAAAAACCATCAGGACTATAAGGACAACGCCCACAACAACAGATATTCTGGCAAGAATTAGCATGGCTTCTACGAAGGTTTTACCATAAAAAACTTCCTGAACTCCAGGCAGCTGTTGTATCTCCTCAACCACTGCTTTTACATCCGCGCTTTCCTTAAGCTTAACCTCAAAGCCATCCGGCAGTGGGTTTTCATCCTCATTGAAGAAGAGATCTTTCCTATTACCTAGTAATCGTTCGAGATTTTTTGCGCCTTCAGATCGTGAAACAAATCTAACCTTTCTAACCCCATCTATCTCTGAAAGAAGGTTATATATATGCGGATAATCCTCCACCCCATCCTTTAGAAACACTTTTACTTCAATGACGTCTTTGGCCATAGTTCCAAAGTGGCTAAAATTTGAGATAAGAATATAAAAACTACCCGAAATAAGCAGAGCAATGGTAATGGTACCCAATGCGGCCAGCGCCATTAAGCCGTTCCGGACCAGGTTATTCCCGGCTTCTTTAGTAAAATACCAAAAGGTTTTCGCCTTCAAACCGCATACACTCCTTTGACCTCATCCCGAGTAATGCGCCCGTCTTCTAGGGCCACAACCCGCCGGCGCATGCGATTGACAATATCTTTATTATGGGTAGCCATCACAATAGTGGTCCCCCGTTTATTGATCTCTAGCAACAGGTCCATAATCCCCCATGAAGTATCCGGATCAAGATTTCCAGTAGGTTCATCCGCAAGCAAAACAAGAGGACGGTTAACTATAGCCCTAGCCAGCGAGACCCTTTGTTGTTCTCCCCCGGAAAGCTCAGAAGGCAAAACCCGCTCTTTGTCCTTCAATCCTACAAGTTCAAGCACGGCAGGAACCTGACGAACCATCTCCCGTTTGCTGGCTTCAATCACTTCAAGGGCAAAAGAGACATTTTCGTATACAGTCTTATGAGGTAGTAGTTTATAATCCTGAAAGATAAATCCGATATTACGTCTATAATAAGGAACTTCAGACGGTTTAAGAGCTGCAACGTTTTTCCGACCAACCAGAAGACTCCCTTTCGTTGGCAATTCTTTCCGAATAATTAAATTCATGAATGTTGATTTACCCGCGCCGCTCGGACCCACTAAAAAGACAAATTCGCCTTTCTCTATCTGTAGATTAATATTGGAGAGGGCAACTACACCAGTGCTATATTGCTTTGATAGATTTTGAACTTGAATCAAACAAATTCACCTCTCCATAAAAATATATACGCATAATAATCATAAAATATGGACAAAACATCAAAATTTATCAAACTTCTCTCAAGTAATAGCTGCAACTGCACACCCTGGGTTTATCAGGGTATTCGACGCGACAAATGAATCTCCTGCATAAAAATGCGTACAAATACGGTATTCCCTTGCAATTGCGGCAAATAATGAATAGGGTTTGGAGCCTCTATCCATACCGAGTGAACCCTCATGGACTCCGTTATATATAAAAAAGACCATTGTCGAAAATATGACAACAGTCTTTTAGATAAAACCAAATATGATTTTATGACCTGTATCGGCAGTAATATTCCTTATTATCCCAAGGTATTCCATTTCTTAAATAGGGCGGAACCTGAAGAATTCGAAAATCTAAACGAACAAAATGAGAGCAATCAGAGAAACTAGACAACTCTGCTAAAGCAACCCTAACCATTCTCCCATGGTTTGCATGGATAATCTCCATAGGATGACCCATCTGTACTTGTTGAGCACGTAGGTCACTTAGCAATTCTGGTTCCAGCTGATCTTGAGCATAGGTAAGATGAAATTGATAACCACTGCCCAAAGAGGCAATAGAATCAACCGCCCATTCTTTTTCTATCAACATCTGGATGGGAACCAGTCCGGCAATCATATTACCACCCCGCACACCCACAAAAGTTTCAAAACTAAATCTTCTCTATCTGTTTATCCGCGTTCGTGGGCGCTTACTCTCCATATACTATGAAATAAGCGGGTCGGTGGTGAATGCTTACAACCGTCGCCTAACCTCTTCTCCCATCTGACTTGTACCTACGGGTGTGCATCCTACTTCCATAATATCTGGTGTTCTAAACCCGTCAGCAAGAACTTGTTCAACAGCCCCTTCTAACTTAAGCGCAGCTTCGTTCCTCCCTAACGAATATTTCAGCAACATAGCAGCGGATAAGATGGTGGCTAAAGGATTAGCTTTGTTTTGTCCAGCTATATCAGGAGCAGAACCATGAGCCGGTTCATACAATGCAATCTCCCCTCCAAGGCTGGCAGAGGGAAGCATTCCAAGAGATCCTCCCAACATAGACGCTTGGTCTGTTAGGATATCACCAAACATATTCTCTGTAACTATGACATCAAACTGTTTAGGATATTTAACAAGTTGCATCGCACAATTATCTACATACATATGGGTTAATGTAACATCCGGATATTCTTTGCCAACTTCATTAGCAACATCCC
>OBJA01002241.1_pt1 | contig 11481 bp, 8 predicted proteins | sample 1519751 | NCBI WGS metagenome assembly OBJA01 (sample SAMEA3881238, study PRJEB22517) | soil metagenome | biome: lake sediment; feature: soda lake sediment; material: sediment, water from around vicinity | place: India | collected 2013-12-23 | depth 3 m
TTTCCACGTGAACTATAAGGTGACCTAAATATTTTGTTAGCTTTAGGTCACCTTTCCTTCTGTACATACTGTAAATACTGGTATTGCATAAGATTGTGGTATAGTTCCATTTGACTTGTTTTGATATCAAATGGCTTTTCAGGTGACCTGTTTGGTGACCTTTAATTTGGTTTAATCTAATTTGATAAGAAAAGGAAAACATTGACTGCCACATTTGGTGTTCATTTTGTCATTCTGAAGGAAAAGACAAAAGATGGTAAAGCCCCTGTATTTACAAGGATTACCGTAAACAACCAGCGTTGCGAAGTATCGGTCAAAAAATGGATACCGGTCAGGGACTGGGACAATAGAAAAGGAAGGGTCAAATCGTTGACAGACGAACACGAAAACCTGAATTCTTTTTTTGGAGCAAATCCGTACGATTTTGGTAGAGCACTACCAGGACTTAATCGTCGAAAACGAGGAAGTAACCCCGACCGCCATTAAAAACCGGTTTTTCGGGTTGGATAATTCAAAGTACTCCGTGCTTGAGTTGTTTGACTACCACAACAGGCAAATGAATAAAATTTTGAAATGGCGCACATTAAAAAATTATTTCACTACTAAAAAATACATCGCTATGTTTTTGGAAACACAATTGAACCGGACAGATATTCCTCTGAACCATTTAAATTACCGGTTCATTAGTGATTTTGAAAACATTTTGCGTAACCACCAGTTGTCATTCGAAAAGAAAAACTAACGGATAAAAATAAGGGGGCGGGGACAATGGCTGCCGGCAGGCCCGCTTATTAGTATTCAGGCTTTCCATTGCCGGCTCTGAGGGTTCGGGGCCGGGCGGAAAAAGGGCGCGAAAGCAAAACAGGTGATGTAAATCATCGGTCATTGACTTCTAACTATTAATCCCCGAAACCACCAATGAATACCCGCCTGAACTCATGTTATTTATCAGTGACTTTTGTAAGGCTACATAGATTTTCACAGGTATAAATCCCCGTCCTTTTTGATCGGCTAATTGATCGGAAAACAATTGAGTTTTTCGAAAAAGTCGATGCTTGACCGGTTGAGCGCTTCTTCGACGCTGACATCGCCATGGCTCAGGGTGCAGGTGCGGTTTTTCCGGTCAATCCGTTTCAGGTACTGGAGGTTGATGTAAGCGAACCGGTTTACTTTTACAAAACCGGGAGAGTCTATCAATTCTATAATTTTGCCGATGCTTTGCGCGATCCATTCTACCGAGCCGTTGTTCATGTGAACGTAAGTGTGGTTTGCATGCGATTGCAACAGCATAATTTCATCCGGATTAAGAAAAACAATTCCTGATAAAGTGACCAGCTTTATTTTTTTGTTGATGCGGTTATGCTGAAGGAAAATCTCCATCCGGCGCTCCAGTTCTTTCCGCTTGACCTTGGTTTTGTAACGGTTGATGACCGAAATGAGTTCTTCGGGGCCAAACGGTTTTACCAGGTAGTCCAGCGGTTCTACTTTCAGCGATTTATAGGCATATTTGCTGTGGGCAGTCGTAAATACAATCTCGGTGTCGAGTTGGTTCGCTTTGATCGCTTCGGCAACTTCAAGCCCGTTCATTTCCGGCATGTCAATGTCCAGAAAAACCATATCGGGCATCTTCTTGTTAATCAGCTTTAACCCCTGTTTGGGATTAATCGTTTTATCAATGACTTCTATTTCCTGGAAAGCTTTGAGGTAAATCTCCAACAAGGAAATCGCTTCAAAATCATCTTCAATAATAATCGCTGTAATTGTATTTTTTGTCATTCGTGATTATTTGTCACCTAAATTGCAAAGTTCTTTAATTTGTTTTTTAGAACCGTACAGTTTAATCTCTTTTTTGTTGGCAAGCAAAATACACGAATTATCCATCCGGTTCGCCCGCCACAATTTATCAAGATTGATCATCAACGCGCGCCTGATTCTAAAAAAATTGGAATTCGCCAAAACTTCCTCCAGTTTTCCCAGGCGGACGGTTGCTAATTCAACCTCACCGTTTTCGAGGTGAATGTGGATTAAACCGTCGATCACTTCGCAAAAAATGATCTCGTCAGGATCAATCAGGATTTGGTTATTGCCATTGTTCAGCATCAGCTTGGTTTCGTTTTTGACATTGTTCAAGATGGCATCAAGTTTTACAAGGTTGCTTTCCTCTTTTTTACTTTTTATTTTTTTGATGATGTTGTTTAGTTGTGCCGGGACTACCGGCTTGAGCAAAAAGTCGTACACGCCGTTTTTGATGGCTTCGATGGCCAGGCTGCCATGGGCGCTGACAATGACGATGTTGGTGTCGATTTTTTGTTTTTTCAGCAGTTCAATAAACTCGATCCCGTTTTTGCCGGGCATCACCAAATCCAGCAGGACCAGGTCGGGCTTCCGGTCCAGAAATTTAAAAAGAGCCGTTTCTGCATTCTCTGCTTCATCAATGATCTGAATATCATTAATGTCTTTCAGAAGGAATTTTAAAATGTCCCTCGAGTCTTTTTCATCATCAACAATCAGTACCGTTAATTTCCTGTTCATCTTGCACTAGCTAAGCAGTTGACAAATTTATCAAAAAAATACCGTAACTTTTTTCACTTTATTATTCATTTGTGCGGAATAGGTATATTTGCAGAAAAGCATTCACCCGATGATAAAATTGCAGGCAAAAACAAGGTACGTTTTATTGGCTGTTGGTTTTTTGGTTTTTTTGTTCCTGGTTTGGTACTTTAGTTCCATCGTTACTTATATTCTTATCTCAGCCGTGCTGTCGTTGGTTGGACGGCCGATGGTCCGCTTTTTCCGGAAATTGAAGCTCGGCCGTTTTTCGGTTTCCAATGCTGTGGCTGCTTTTTTTACACTGATGATTTTATGGGTCTTTTTTATCGGATCGTTCCGCTTTTTGATTCCGCTGTTGGTCAATGAGTTTGAACAACTTTCAACGATAGACCTGAATTCGGTGACCGAAATGATTGAAAAACCACTCGGAAGGTGGATGGAATTTATAGGTGACGGCAAGGACGTGGACACACACGAACGGCTGATGGACGTGTTGCGGGGACAACTGGGCGAAAGGATCAACTTTTCGCAGGTGACCGGCGTATTTGGTTTTGTGGCCGGCACTATTGGCGGGCTGCTCATTGCTTTTTTTTCCATTTCGTTTATCACTTTTTTCTTTTTAAAGGAAGAAAATATGTTTCGCGACGGCATCCTGCTTTTTGTGCCTTCTGAATACGAAGAAAAAGTCAAACGAATTTTCCAATCCATTTATATTTTATTACGGCGATATTTTATCGGGTTGATTTTTGAAGTCACGATGGTTGGCCTGCTGGTGACCTTGGGTTTATCACTTGTTGGTATTGGTTTTAGTCACGCGGTTGTCATCGGTTTATTTTGCGGACTTTTTAACGTCATCCCATACCTTGGCCCCTGGATGGGCGCCTGCGTGGGCCTGCTCATCGGGATTGCCATCAACCTGCACGCCGATTTTTCAACTTACACCTTGCCGCTTTTGGGCCTGATGCTCCTGGTGTTTGCCGTTGTACAAATTATTGACAATGTGCTGTTCCAACCTTTGATTTATTCAAGCAGTGTAAAAGCCCATCCCATGGAGATTTTCCTGGTTATCCTTGCTGCGGGCAGCGTTGCCGGCATTCTCGGGATGATTCTGGCCATCCCGGCTTACACCATTCTCAGGGTGGTGGCCAAAGAGTTTCTCGACAACCTGAAAATTGTCCGCAAACTGACCGAAAACCTGAAATAAACTTCCCGGCTGGCCTTGTTTTTGATGATTTCCGCGTTGTTGTCCCGCAAAAACGATGGCAGAACCTTTTTTTAAGCACATTCAGGTTCAGTGACTTATTCGGGTGAAAACTTTTGATCGCTACACCAGGCCGGTAAAATCAGCTAAAAACGTCTTTTTTTTTAATCCTGCGAGAGAACCTTCAACATCAAAATTTGTTAATTCTCATGAGTTGCGTAAATCTGTTAAAAGAAAAAAATTTACTAAACCTTTTAGAATGAGCATAATTTTCTCTGTACCACAGAAATCCGGGTTTTTCCCGAAGGCTTTTCTGTTTGTTCTCTCCATTTCGATTTTTGTTTTTTCCGTAACAGCGTTTGCTGAAATACAAACATCACAAAACGAAAATGAATCTGTGGAAACTACCGGTGCACAAGGACAACAGCCTGCTCAGGCTGATTCTGTTCCGAAGGATACAGCCCGCACAGGCGGACAACAGCCACAGACCGGAGCAGTTTCAACCGACACGACCGCCGCGGGCAGACAGCAAGCACAGGGAGACACCGCAGCCGCCGGGCCATCAGAAGTAGCTCCCGCCGATACATCGGGTGAAGGTGAAACCGCGGATGAAGAAAGTCATTACGTTGATCATATAAAACGCGGCGAGCGTTTTTTTAAAGGCCTGCTGCCTCATAACAACCGGCAGCCGAGCTGTGTGTCGTGCCACAATTTGGTGCAGTTGGACACCTTAAACTGGAGCCCTTCGGCGATGGATATTGCCGATAAATATATTGAAAAAGATTTCGCTGCTTTTCAGGCGGTAGTCATGCAGCCCGCAGGTGTCAGGATGGCCCAGGTCCATCAGGGTTATCAATACGAAGAAGCCGACCTGAAATCGATGAAAGTTTATCTCGACGACCTGTCGATGCGGGGCCCTGTTGCCGAAAAACAAAACATCAACAGGCTGCTGCTTTTTATTTTCCTCACGTTAATCGTGATTTGGTCTTTGCTTGAACTGATTGTCTTCCGTAAAATTAAATACAAGGCGGTTCCGCTGGTTATTTTTCTCGCGGTTTTCGGTTACCAGGTGAAAATGATTTATGAAGAAGGCGTCAGGCTGGGGCGTTCACCCGATTACCAACCTTCGCAACCGATTAAGTTTTCGCATAAAATCCATGCCGGACAAAATCAAATCGATTGCCAATACTGCCATTATACGGCTGATCAAAGCAAGTCCGCGGGAATCCCACCTGCCGATCTTTGCCTCAATTGCCATAATCTGGTTCGGGAGGGGACACTTTCAGGGCAGTTTGAAATTGCGAAAATCATCGAAGCAAACGAAAAACAAATTCCCATTGAGTGGATCAGGGTGCACGATTTGCCCGATCATGTGTTTTTCAGCCATGCCCAGCATGTGAATGCCGGTAAATTGGATTGTATTGAATGTCACGGCGATGTGGCAACAATGCACGAAGTCAAGCAGGTAAAGGACCTCAGCATGGGTTGGTGTCTTGACTGTCACCGCACGAAAGAGGTGCAGTTTACCGAAAATAGCTTTTACGAATCGTACGAAAAACTTCATGAACAAATCAAAAACGGGCAGGTCAGCAAAGTAACAGTCGATATGGTTGGCGGAACGGATTGTATGAAGTGCCATTATTAATAATAACTACAATATATCTTTTCAGAAGATGAACGAGCAATATTATAAAAGCCTGGATGATCTGATTTATGACGCGCGGCAGGCATCAGCCACAACTGAAGCCGGTGACAGAAGAACGATCCTTCAAATGAAACGGGAATCAAAAAAGGAAGAAGGAAATTCGCGCAGAGATTTTCTGAAATTGTTTGGTTTTACCGTGGCTTCGGCGGCAATAGCCACCAGTTGTGAGCAACCTGTTCAAAAGGCAATTCCTTTTTTGATCAGGCCCGAAAAAATTATTCCCGGGGAAGCCAGCTATTTTGCGTCCTCCTATTTTGATGGTATCGATTATTGCAGCATCCTGGTAAAAGTGCGCGATGGCAGGCCAATCAAAATCGAAGGAAACACGCTATCGCCGGTTACCATGGGGGGAACCAATGCGCGCACACAGGCTTCTGTGCTTGGCTTATACGATAACAAACGGCACAAAAACCCGAGCTACCACGGCAAAGAAATCAGTTGGGACGAAGCAGACGAAAAAATTATGCTGCTGTTGGGTGAAATCCGGAACAGAGGTGGCAAGGTAGTCGTGTTGAGCCCAACCATCATCTCACCTTCAACCAAAGCAGCCATTGGCCAGTTTACCAATGCTTATCCGGGCTCCGAACATATTCAATATGATGTGCTTTCAGCCGCCGGCATCCTGGGCGCCAATGAAAGAACTTTTGGGCAGGCTTTTGTGCCGGCTTATCGTTTTGACAAAGCCGAAACGATTGTTGCTTTCGATGCCGATTTTCTCGGCACCTGGCTTTCACCCGTCGAATATACCAAACAGTACGTTAAAAACAGGAAACTGGATGACGGGCAAAAACGTTTGTCCAGGCACATCCATTTTGAAGGCGGAATGTCTTTAACCGGATCCAATGCCGATGAACGCCACCAGATTAAACCGTCGCAGGAAAAAACGATTATAGCTGGTTTATATAACGAACTGAAAAGGCTCAATGGCAGGCCAACAAGTAATGTCTCCACCTCACCTTTTGATGTGAAGGCCATTGCAGCCGCTTTGTCAGAAAAGAAAGGCCGGTCGCTGGTGGTCAGCGGAAGCAACGATGTGGAAACGCAGTTGCTTGTCAATGCAATTAATGAACTTTTGGGCAACTACGGCAACACCATTCAAACCGATGTGCATTTAAAACTGCGGCAGGGCAACGACCGTGATATGGAAAGGCTGGTGGAAGAAATGCAAAGCGGGAAAGTGGAAGGGCTGATTCTTTATGATGTGGACCCGGCATATGATTATCCGGGCGCTGAAAAATTTGTCGATGCGCTGAAAAAAGTTCAGCTGAAGATTGCCATTCCGGTGTTGGGCGAAGAAACTTCAGGACATGTACATTACATCTGCCCTGATCACCATTACCTGGAAGCCTGGAACGATGCCGAAGCTAAAACAGGCAGCTTTTCGCTGGCCCAGCCAACCATCCGACCGATATTCAATACCCGTGCCGCACAGGAAAGCTTGTTGAAATGGGCCGGAAGCCCGGTCGATTTCCTCGCATATATCCGGAAATATTGGGAAGAAAATCTCTATCCCCTTGCTTCAGGTGAAGTTTCATTTGACGATTTCTGGAACAACAAATTACACGATGGGGTTTTCGAAAGTGGACAGAAGGAAAGCACGCCTTTGGTATTCAATGACGGAAGTGCCGAAGCGGTTTTGGCGCAGGTAAAAAGTCCGGCCGATAATGATTCTGTGGAATTGTCATTTTACGCCAATGTCAGCGTAGGAACTGGTAAACAGGCCAACAACCCATGGCTGCAGGAACTTCCTGACCCGGTCACCAAAGTTTGCTGGGACAATTACGCTGCCGTGTCGCCCCGGCTGGCTGAAGAAATGGGGCTAAAAGATGAATCTCTAATCAATATTAATAATCTTGGCCCGGTGCCGGTGATTATTCAGCCCGGGCAGCAACACCGGACCATATCGGTTGCCATGGGCTATGGAAGGCGGATCGGCCTTGTTCCTGCTGCTAAAAACGGGATCAATGTTTTTCCGCTTGTTCAAACTAAAAATGGCACCAAACAATATTGGCTTGGCCAGGTGAAGGTTGAAAAAGTGGCAGGTAATTATCCGATTGCCCGCACCCAATCCCACCATTCGATGGAGGGCAGAGACCTCATTCGCGAAACTTCGCTGCAGGAATACCTGTCCAACCCCGCTTCAGGAAACGAAAAGCGGGAAGAAGTAAAAGCCCATCTTAAATCGCTGTACGAACAGCGGAAGTTTGACGGGTTTCACTGGGGCATGGCTATCGATTTAAATTCTTGTACCGGCTGCAACGCCTGCGTGGTGGCCTGTTCAGTCGAAAATAATGTGCCGGTGGTTGGCAAGGAACAGGTTATTAAAGCACGCGAAATGCACTGGATCCGAATTGACCGCTATTACAAAGGCGATCCCGACAATGCGGAGCTTGTCCGCCAGCCGGTGATGTGCCAGCATTGCGACAACGCGCCCTGCGAAAACGTGTGCCCGGTTGCAGCCACAACCCACAACAATGAAGGCGTCAACCAAATGATTTATAACCGCTGTATCGGCACACGATATTGCAACAATAACTGCCCGTACAAAGTGCGTCGCTTTAATTTTTATGATTATACAGGCGCCGATGCAATGCCGGGAAACAAACGAGACATCTCGGAAATGACAACCGATTTGCGCCGTTTGGTGCTGAATCCTGACGTGACCGTACGAGCAAAAGGGGTGATCGAAAAATGCTCTTTCTGTATCCAGAGGATTCAGGAGAAAAAACTGACTGCTAAAAATGAAAGCCGGAAACTGGAAGACGGTGAAGTGGTGCCGGCCTGTTCGCAGGCTTGCCCGGCTGATGCGATTGTTTTTGGCGACTTGAACAACAAAGAAAGCAAGATATCGAAGTTTTTTGCAGATGAACGCAATTATCATTTACTGGAAGAATTGCACACGTTGCCGTCGGTTGGCTACCTGACCAGGGTGAAAAATAAAAGCGTATAACTAAAACGAAATAAGGAATGTACACATCTCCGCTCAGAGAACCGTTAATCCGGGGAAATAAGAACTACAAACAGGTGACCGATGATATTCTGGCACCAATGGCCGGCAAACCATCCATTTACTGGTATGTTGGAATCACTTTGGCTGGCATGGCACTTTTATTCGGTGCTTGGGCCACTTTCAGAACGGTCTTTTATGGCATTGGCGAATGGGGATTGAACAAAACCATTGGCTGGGGGTGGGGGATCACCAATTTTGTGTGGTGGGTCGGTATCGGGCATGCCGGTACTTTCATTTCAGCCATTCTCCTGCTCTTTCGCCAAAAGTGGCGCACCAGCATCAACCGGTCAGCGGAAGCGATGACCCTGATCGCCGTTATGTGCGCCGGTTTTTTCCCGCTGATCCATATGGGAAGGTTGTTGCTGGGATTTTTTATTTTTCCCTATCCGAATACCCGGGCGCTCTGGGTTAACTTTAATTCACCGCTGCTTTGGGACGTATTTGCTATTTCAACCTACTTTCTGGTTTCTTTAATCTTCTGGTATGTTGGGCTTATTCCTGACCTTGGCACGGTGCGCGACCGGGCAAAAACAAAAATACGCAAAGCAATATATGGCTTTTTGAGTTTTGGATGGACCGGCTCAGCCCGTCACTGGTCACGCCACGAAACGGTCAGCTTGATACTTGCCGGTTTGGCAGCCCCACTGGTGTTATCGGTTCACACCATTGTAAGTTTCGACTTTGCAACCTCGGTAATACCTGGATGGCATACCACAATTTTTCCGCCCTATTTTGTTTCGGGAGCTATTTTTTCAGGTTTTGCCATGGTGTTAACCCTCATGATTGTAGCACGCAAAGCTTTAAACCTGGAAGAATACATCACGGTAAACCATATTGAATCGATGAACAAGATCATCATCCTGACAGGTTCGATTGTAGGGATTGCTTACCTGACTGAATTTTTCATCGCGTGGTATTCCGGAGTGGAGTTTGAGACATTTGCCTTTTTCAACCGGGCATTCGGACCATATGCCTGGGCATATTGGATTATGATGACCTGTAACGTGATCACCCCGCAACTATTTTGGTTTAAAAAGCTGCGGCGAAACGTACTGTTCACCTTCATCATTTCCATTTTTGTAAATATCGGGATGTGGTTTGAACGTTTTGTAATTGTGGTTACCTCGTTGCACCGCGACTTCCTTCCTTCAAGTTGGACCATGTACAGTCCAACGCTGGTGGAAGTAGGTTTGTATGTTGGCACGCTCGGCTTGTTTTTTACTTTGTTTCTGCTGTTTATCAGGGTGTTTCCGGTAATTGCCGTTGCAGAAATCAAGAGTGTTTTAAAATCTTCAGGAGAGAAACAAAAATCAACAGGACATGAATAATTACATCACCGCATACTACCAGGACGAAGAAGATCTGCTGAAGGGAATCAAGCAAATAAAAGCGAAAGGTTTGGAAATTGCCGATGTGCTGACGCCGTTCCCTGTTCACGGAGTAGATAAGGCCTTGAATATGGGCCGTTCCCGGCTCACGCGGGTGGCTTTTTGGGGAGGCGCGGTTGGCGCAATTATCGGGTTTGGATTTCAGGCCTGGGTTTTTACCATGGACTACCCGATGAATATTGGTGGTAAACCATTTTTTGCTGTGCCTTCGTTTATCCCGGTTTCTTTTGAAGTTACGGTGCTTTTTGCGGCTTTTTCAATGGTTATCGCTTTTTTGGCTGGCAATAAACTGGGGCCGGGAGCCAAAAATATCATCCATGACGAACGGATTACCGACAATCGTTTTTTGGTCGTTGTAAAAGTGGATGACAACAATATGGCTGAAAGCATCAGGCAAATTAAAATGGCACTCGACGAAGCAGGTGCCGAAGGAATAACAATAAAAGCTTAAGGTTGCCATGGAGAATCAAAGTTTTAAAATGACTAAAAAATTATCGACCATCGCTTTGGTGATGGCCGCAACAGGCGTTTTGACGATTGTTGTCAGCTTTTTTGCCGGTGTGGGTGGCGAGCGGATCGCAGCAAACCTGTTACTCAATACCTATTATTTCCTGGCGATCGGCCTGATCGGTCTTTTTATAGTGGCGGCGCACACCATTGCCGAATCGGGCTGGCACACCAGCATTCAGCGTATTGGCGAAGCCATGTCGGCTTTTATTCCGGTGGCGGGCTTGCTCCTGCTGTTGCTTTTTGTGTTTGGCGGCATGCATTTGCTTTACGAATGGACCCACGAAGACCACCTGGACGAAATCTTGTTGAAAAAAGTGGCTTATCTGAATGTGCCTTTTTTCTATGTTCGCTTCCTGGTATATTTTATCGTCTGGATTTTGCTGGCGTACTTCATCCGGAAAAATTCGCTTCAGCTGGACCAGTTTGGCGATCTGAAATATTTCAGAAAAATGAGGACACTTTCCGCAGTGTTTGTGGTTACACTGGCAGTTACCAGCGTCACATCGGCGTGGGACTGGCTGATGTCAATCGATGCACACTGGTTTAGCACGCTTTATGGCTGGTACGTTTTTTCCAGCATGCTTGCCAGCGGAACCGCCGTGCTGATTATCATTCTGTTTGTATTGATGCGGATGGGTTATATGGCTCACATCAACAAAGAACACATCCACGATCTTGGCAAATATTTGTTCGGGTTCAGCATATTCTGGACTTACCTGTGGTTTTCGCAGTACATGCTGATCTGGTATGCCAACATTCCTGAAGAAACCATTTATTATTATGAAAGGCATAAACATTTCAGCACGATTTTTTACATTAATCTGATCCTGAATTTTATCGTGCCGTTTTTTGCTTTGATGACCCGGAATTCAAAAAGAGGGCAAAGTATATTATTGCCGGTTGCTGTTATTGTTTTTATCGGCCATTGGGTCGACTTGTATCAATTGATCATGCCGGGCACTGTGGGTGGCGAAAACGCCGGAATTGGCCTACCCGAATTGGGGATCACCATTGGCTACGCAGGACTGTTTCTCTGGGTTGTATTCCGTTCGCTGGCGAAAGCTCCGCTGGTGCCGGCAAATCACCCGTTTTACAAGGAAAGTCTTGGATATCATAC
>OBJA01002242.1_pt1 | contig 11479 bp, 10 predicted proteins | sample 1519751 | NCBI WGS metagenome assembly OBJA01 (sample SAMEA3881238, study PRJEB22517) | soil metagenome | biome: lake sediment; feature: soda lake sediment; material: sediment, water from around vicinity | place: India | collected 2013-12-23 | depth 3 m
CTCTCAGCACAAATTGATTCGCTGACACAGCAGATTTACAGCCTTTGCGGCAACGATCAATTCAACATCAACTCGACAAAACAGCTTGGGCAAGTGCTGTTCGAGCAGTTGGGGCTGCCTGCCGGCAAGAAGCTCAAATCGGGTTACTCGACGGATATTGAGGTGCTCGAAAAGCTGTCGGATAAGCACCCCGTTATCGATAAGCTGATCGAATACAGACGGCTGACAAAACTCAAAAGCACGTACATTGACGGCCTGTCAAAGATCGCCGACGCGAACGGGTTTGTACATACCACGTTTGTGCAGATATCCACGGTGACGGGCCGCATATCGAGCAAAGAGCCAAACCTGCAGAACATACCGATACGCACTCAGGAAGGGCGAGAGATCCGCCGGCTGTTTCTGCCATCAACCAAATCGCGTCTGCTGATCGCTGCGGACTACTCGCAGATTGAACTGCGCATACTGGCATCGATTTCGGATGACAGCGTGATGAAAGACGCATTTTTGTCAGGTGTCGATATCCATACCCGCACCGCTTCGGAGGTATTTGGTGTGCAAGTGGATCAAGTCACAGAGCAGATGCGGCGCAGCGCGAAAGCGGTCAACTTCGGTATTGTTTACGGTATCAGTGATTTTGGACTGGCGCGCAATCTGAATATTCCGGTTAAAAAAGCAGCCGGTTATATCGAGCGCTATTTTGCTCGTTTCTCAGGCGTAAGACGGTATATGGACGAAATTATTGCACGCGCAAAGACGGACGGATATGTGACCACATTGCTTGGCAGACGGCGCTATCTGCCCGAGCTTAAATCGTCCAATTACAACGTGCGCGCTTTTGGCGAGCGCGCGGCGCTCAACACACCGATACAAGGCACAGCGGCCGATATCATCAAGCTCGCAATGATCGATGTATGGCGTGAATTGAGCCGCGGAGGCTATCAATCCAAGCTGATATTGCAGGTGCATGACGAACTTGTTATTGATACGCTAGCGGACGAAGCACAGAGCGTGAAGATTCTCTTGAAAAAATGTATGGAAGGCGCTTTTAAGATTGATGTGCCGCTTGTGGCAGACGTCTCTGCCGGGGCCAACTGGCTGGATGCCAAATGAAGATCGGTATCACCGGCGGCATCGGTTCGGGCAAATCGACCGTCAGCGTATACTTAAAAAGCCTTGGTGAAAGCGTAATCTGTGCGGATGAGACCGCAAGGCAGTTGACAGCGCCCGGGCAGCAGGGTGCGCAGGCCATAAGGCGCGCATTCGGAGACGGCTTTTTTCTGCCTGACGGCGTGCTTGACAGAAAAGCGTTGGCAGCAGCTGTTTTTCTGGATGAGACGATGCGTACAAGGCTCGAGAATATACTGCACCCGCTGATTATCGACAGCGTAATGCAAAAGACAAACGCTTTGTCGGGGCGCGTTTTTGTGGATGCCGCACTGCTCGTGCAATCAGGCTTGCATGAGAAAATGGATGCAGTCTGGCTGGTTACGGCAGACAAAAATATGCGCATCCAGCGCATAATCAAACGCGATGGCTTAAGTGAGCAGGATGTGCTTTCCCGCATATCAAGCCAGCCCGATGATTCATATTTAAAGAGTTTTGCGGATGAGGTTATTGCCAACAACGGTACGATAGGCCAGCTGCAAAGACATATCGATAAGCTATTGCAGCAATACACGAGGTAAGCAAAATGGCAAGAAAGCATTATGGAAAAGAGAATAGAGCGAGCAAAAAAGAATGGACAATCGCATGTCTGGCATTGGTTATTATGGCTGCTTTGCTGCTGCGCGGCGTTGTGATTTATCGGTATTATCCGCTCGAGCATCAGGAAAGCATCAAGCGCTACAGTGATGAATACACGCTTGACCCGTATCTTGTCAGTGCTGTGATATTCACAGAAAGCCGCTTTAGATCAACCGCTGTTTCTCCCAAAGGCGCTGTGGGCTTGATGCAGATCATGCCGGATACGGGCGAATGGATAGCGGGCAAGATCGGCATCGTTGATTATGCGCCGCAAATGCTGACAGATACGGATGTCAATATCCATATGGGATGCTGGTATCTGCGTTATCTGTATGATCGGTTTTCTGGCGATATGGATAAGGTTCTCGCGGCCTATAACGCAGGCCCCAGAAATGTATCCGAGTGGGCAGGTGATGGCGAATTGACGCATATACCGTTTGCGGAAACTCAGAATTATTTGGAAAAAGTCAACAGAAATCATTATATTTACATGGGATTGTACAATGATTTTTAAGAGATTTGCGCTGCTGTTAAGCGCGGCTGCACTTGCATTTATCTGCGGATGCGGTTCTGAATGGGATGAGGACAACCCATCCGATACCATACCCGTATACACGCTGCCGCCGATAATCAGGGAGGCGGAGCCTGCTGTTGGCGGTGAGTTGGTTTTCCCTGTACCGCAGAATCCGGTCTCTCTTAATCCGCTGAAAACGAAAAATGTCGGGCTTTACAATCTGTTTTCGCTGATCTATGAGAAACCGATACGCATCGATGTGCGCGGACACGCAGAGCCCGAGCTTGCCGAGACATGGGAGACGGATGAAACAGGGCTTGAATGGACGTTCAAGCTGCGCGAAGGCGTGCAATGGCAGATGGGTTATGGCGAAATGACGTCGGCAGATGTGATCTATACCATTAATCAGCTTCAGTCAATGTCAGTCAGTGACTCGAATTACGCATACTATAACAACGCAATCTCGGGATATTCTGCTCCTGATCGGTACACGGTTACATTGACGCTGACTCAGCCGGGTAATGCCGCGCTGTACTATATGACATTTCCCGTGCTGTGCAAGGCTTATGGCGACAGTGTAAATTTGGATAGCGCAAAGCCTGTGGGCACAGGGCCATATCAGGCCGACACATTCAGCAAAACAGACAGCATTGAGCTGTCGGCCAATGCGCAGTGGTGGCGGCAGCAGCCATACATACAAAAGCTGACTGCGCTTTGCTACCCCGATCACGATACAGAGCTGGCTGCATTCAGACAAAATCTGTTCGATTTTTTGACCACATCATCACTGACGGTGGACACTTACCGAAAATTCGGCGAAACAAATTATGTGGATTACTTAACGCAGCATTATGACTGCCTTGTACCCAATACAAATGGTTTGTTCGCTGATGTCAATTTACGGCTTGCGGTGGCGCACGCGCTCGATAAGCGTGACATTGTGGCCAAAGGACTGCTTGGTCATGCTGTTGTCACAGATTATCCGATTTCGCCCGATTCGTACTTATCGGCAGGACCGGCCAAGATATTTGAATTTAACCGCCAAATGGCGATGGATATGCTCGAACAATCAGGCTATCGGCGACGCGGCGATGATCCGATTTTGAAACGAACCGTTGAAGATAAGGCTTATGACTTAAGCTTTGAGCTTCTTGTCAACGGCAATGAAACATACCGGTTGGACGTGGCAAAGAACATTGCGGCGCAGCTTTATCAATGCGGCATGGATGTGCGCATTGTTGAAGTGGATGCAGCCGAGCATAAAAAGCGCCTTGAGGCAGGTAATTTCGATTTGGCGCTGTGCTCATTTTATCTTGATATCAATCCTGACGCATCCTATCTCATCGGGACAAACGGCGCCGTCAACTACGGGAACTTTTCCGATAGTGAGCTTGATTCGCTGCTTGCAGAATGCAGAGCGGCAATCAATGAAGAAGCAATGAAGCTGGCCTATACGCGCATGCAAGATCGGTTTTTGCTGACCATGCCGCATATCGGTCTGTATTTCCGGACAAACGCGCTGCTTTATCACAATAAAATTAATATCGCCGAAAGCTTTCGAGACCGCCATGTTTTCGCAACGATACCCAAATGGTATCTTTATGTGGAAGGTCAGGAGGGTTAAGCTTGCTGATCACCAGTACGCAGAACGATTTTGTTAAATACGCGAAAAGCTTAAAGACGAGGAAAGGCCGCATGGAAAATGGCGCTTTTCTCGTTGAGGGTGAAAAGTGCGTGAATGAACTGTTCACGCATGATCCGCAAGGCCTGCAAAGTCTAATCATCGCCGATGATCGCTATAAAGCAAAGGCTGTACAGGCACTTGCACTGGGAAAACGCGTTATTGATGTAAAACCGCATGTGCTGAGTGCCATCTGTGACTGCAAGACACCGCAGGGCATTGCGGCGCTGGCGCAGATTCCTTTGCAAAGCGAGATCGGACAGGGCTTTATCGTGATGCTGGACGATGTACAGGATCCGCAAAACGTTGGCACCATCATTCGAACAGCTGACGCGGGCGGGTGCGCTGGCGTTGTGCTCTCGCCAAGCTGTGCGGACTGTTATGCTCCAAAAGCTGTGCGCGCATCAATGGGCAGCATATTTCATTTGCCTGTTATGACGGCACATCTGCCGGATTATGCAAATGCGCTTATAAAACGCGGCTACCGCATCGCCTGTGCGGATATTGGCGGTGATGAGCAGTATGCATTCGACGCGGATAAAACGGGTCTTGTTATCGGAAACGAATCGCGCGGTGTATCCGACGATATGCTGGCTTTGGCAATAAGCCGCATACGCATACCCATGTATGGCAAGGCCGAAAGCCTTAATGCCGCCGTGGCAGCAGGCATACTGATTTACAAAATACGCACTTGAAAAGTTTGACTCCGGTATGCTATAATGCAGCGCATAAAGCGATTGATGCCCAAGCAGTAGCCATGCAGGCACGCAAGCTATAAGAGAAGGGCGACGCGGCTGAAAGCGCCCGCTTGTATGCACGGTGAATCTTCGTTAGGCAAAGCTGCCCCGAAAAGGGGACGCGACGCTGCGTTACAGCGCAACAGGCCTTGCCTTGGGCAAGGCGAATTTGGGTGGTACCGCGGACACTTCGCCCCAAGCGAGTGTCCTTTTTATTTTGTTTGAACAAGGAGAGCCATAATGCAAATTGATACAATGCTTGATCAGATGGCACAAAAAGCGTTGGCAGACATCGCGGCAAGCACATCCGTCGCAGAGCTGGAAAACATACGCATCGCCATTCTTGGCAAAAAGGGTGAGCTGACGGCCGCGCTGCGAAGCATGAAGGATATCACCGAAGAGCAAAGGCCGGCATTTGGCAAGCGTGTCAACGAAAAAAGGGATCAGATTACAAATGCGCTCGAATCACGTCTTGCGGATCTCAAAATGCAGGATATGCGTCAAAGGCTTGTGAGCGAAGCGATCGATATCACGCTGCCAGGCAAAAAAACAACGCTCGGCGGTCTGCATCCGCTCACACGCATCTATTATGAGATACGCGATATATTCGTCAGCATGGGTTTTGATGTGATGGACGGTCCTGAGATTGAATACGACAAATACAATTTCGAGATGCTCAACATGCCAAAGGATCATCCCGCGCGCGATACGCAAGACACGTTTTATGTATCTGATGATATTGTGCTGCGCACGCATACCTCGCCCGTGCAGATACGCACGATGCTGAATCAAAAGCCGCCGATACGCATGATTTGCCCCGGACGCGTTTACCGCAGTGACGATGTGGACGCGACGCATTCGCCGGTATTCAATCAGGTGGAAGGGCTGGTTGTGGGAAAAGGCATCAGCCTTGCCCATCTAAAAAGCACGCTCGATACATTTTTAAAAGAGTTTTACGGAGAAAACACCAAAACGAAATTTAGGCCCGGGCATTTTCCGTTTACCGAGCCAAGTGCCGAGGTGGATGCCACATGTGCCAAGTGCGGCGGCAATGGCTGCGGTGTGTGCAAAGGCACCGGCATGATAGAGGTTTTGGGCTGCGGCATGGTGCACCCCAATGTGCTGCGCGGCTGTGGTATTGATCCGCAGGAATATACAGGCTTCGCGTTCGGCTTGGGCATGGACCGCCTCGCGACGATCAAATACGGCATCACAGATATACGTCTGCTTTTTGAAAACGATATCCGTTTCTTAAAGCAGTTTCAATAAAGGAGGAACTGCATCATGATAGCACCATACAAATGGCTGTGTGATTATGTGGATATGGATATAGCGCCCGAGGAATTGATGCAAAAGCTGATCATGACGGGCAGCGCAGTGGATGGCTTCAAAAGGCTGGGCGAAGGGCTTGACAATATTGTTGTCGGTCGTATTGATTCGATTAAAAAGCATCCCGATGCAGATAAGCTCTCTGTTTGCGATGTGTTTGTCGGCAGCGAGTCGCTGCAGATTGTATGCGGGGCTGACAACATTTTCGAGGGTGCGCATGTGCCCGTAGCGCTGGTGGGTGCGTGCCTGCCCGGCGGACTGAAAATCAGCAAGGGCAAGCTTCGCGGCGTATTCTCATTCGGTATGCTTTGCTCAGGCAAAGAGCTTGATCTTAACGATTATCCCGGAGCCGAAGTGGACGGCATTTGGATACTGCCAAGCGACACAAAGCCCGGCACAGAGCTTAAAGATATGCTCGGATTATCCGATACGGTTTTTGATATTGAGGTTGGCGCGAATCGGCCGGACTGCCTTTCTATAATCGGCATTGCGCGCGAATGTGCTGCCTCACTTGCGCTTGCGCTTCGCATGCCCAAAACAGAATATTCGCAAAAAGGCGGCAGCATCAGCGATTATGTTGATGTGAAAGTGCCGGATAATGATCTTTGCACACGTTATGTGGCACGTGCGGTCAAAAACGTGAAAATCGGCCCGTCTCCCAAGTGGCTGACAGACAGGCTCTCATCGGCCGGCATTCGATCCATCAACAACATCGTGGACATCACAAACTTTGTGATGCTCGAAACAGGCCAGCCAATGCATGCGTTTGATCACAAAGACATTCGCGGCAATCAAATTGTCGTACGGCGCGCGCAGCAGAACGAGACCATCATAACGCTGGACGGTAAACAGCGGGCGCTGACAGATGATATGCTGCTCATTTGCGATGCACAGGGTGCGATCGGCATCGCGGGCGTGATGGGCGGTGAAAACTCCGAAATCAAGCAAGACACCGAAACGGTGATATTCGAGTCGGCACACTTTTTGCAGGGCAATGTGCGCCGCACCTCAAGAGCGCTGGGCCTTCAGACTGAATCGGCGATGCGTTTTTCTAAGGGCATTGATCCGTCTGGCTGCAAGACGGCGATGGACAGAGCGCTGCACCTTGTTGAGCTGCTTGAAGCGGGTGATATCGTATCGGGTGAGATTGATATCGTATCGGCCGATTTATCGCCAAAGCAGGTGAGCGTCAAAGCCTCCAAGATAAATGCTGTTCTTGGAACGCAAATCGATGAGCAGACGATGGCCGCGCTGCTTCGTCGCGTTTTTATACCCACAGCGCTCCATAACGGTACGCTCGTCTGTGACATACCAAGCTTTCGCGGCGATATTTCTTTTGGTGAAGATATCGCAGAGGAAGTGGCGCGTATGCATGGCTACAACAACATTCCGACAGCGCAAATGACTGGCGAGATAAGACGCGGGTGGATATCTGACGAGGAATGCTGTGCCGACAGACTGCGCAAACTGCTTTGCAGCCTTGGCTGCTTCGAATGCGTGACCTATTCATTTGGTGCACTCTCGGATATTGAGAAGCTGGGAGAAGAGCATCTGCGGCATGCAGTGAGAATCGTCAATCCGCTGGGAGACGATCAATCGACGATGCGCACATCGCCGGTGCCTGATATGCTCAAAGTTGTGGCCAACAATATCAACAAAAAAACCACGGACATCCGATTGTTCGAGCTTGGGCGCATCTATATGCCCAATGATCATGAACTGCCCGCTGAGCGCAAGTATGTGTGTGTGGCATTGTGTGGCAATGAAGATTTCTTTTCTCTCAAAGGTGTGCTCGAGAATGTGGCTGAGTCGTTTGGCATCAAAGGCTTGAAATTTATGCCGGATGCAGCGTCATATTATCATCCTGGCAGAAAGGCGACTTTTTATGCCGGTGGCGCGAAGCTCGGTGAAGCGGGGGAGATTGCACCGGACGTGGCTGCTTTATTCGGCATTGAAAAGCGCGTTTATATCGCTGAATTGATGCTGGATGCCCTGCTGGCTGCCGCTGATGATACCAAAAAGTATGAGCCGCTGCCCAAATTCCCTGCCGTGGCGCGCGATATAGCGCTGACAGTGAATGCCGATGTACCCGCGGGCCGTTTACTCGACTGTATTCGGCAAAACGCAGGGCCGCACTATGAAAACGCTGAGCTGTTTGACGTATATACCGGAGAGAAGCTCGGAGAAGGCAAAAAGAGCCTGGCTTTTACCATCGTATTTCGTGCGGCTGAGCGCACATTGCTCGATGAGGAGGCAAATGCTGCGCGTGATGCCATTGTTTTGGCTGCACAAACCGAATTCGGCGCGAAACTGCGCGATTGATCGCTCCGCTATACAACATTTTGTATACGAGTGTGTTGAATAATTCTGTATCTTGTTATATAATGACTCTGTAAATATAGTATTGGGGTGTTGATGGGTATGGAAAAGACACGCACAATGGTCAAGATATGCGGCAAAGAATATGTGATGGCCGGATATGAGAGCGAGGAGTACATACACCGTGTCGCCATTTATGTCGATCGCAAAATGTCCGAACTCAAAGGACAGTATGTCAACTTGAATCCCGGCACGCTCTCGGTGCTGACGGCCATCAACATTGCGGACGATGTGCTCAAGCTGCAGGATCAGTACGACGCGCTATGCGGCGAGTATGAGAAACAAAGCGAGGAGTTAAAGCGGCTGAAAATCAGCTCATCGCTTGAGAAAGACAACCATCGTTCCAATGTGTCCGCCATCAAGAAAGAAAAGAGCCAAATGTTTGACGGGTATAAGTAATGCCTGCATAACATTTAAGCGCGCCTGCATTTGGTGCGCTTGTTTTATAGAGTTTACAATACCGACATAATGTGCGGTTGAAAAGCTGCGCCGATGCCTGTATACTAAAGTCAATTATTGATTGGAGTTTGATATACATATATGCCACTTGTAAACAGGTTTTTGACATCGCCTATAGCGTATCTTTACAGAGGAGATTTTGAAGGTTTTCTCCTTATTATTTTGTATCTGCTTCCAGCCTTGTTGATTGCTGTTTCGTTTCACGAGGCTGCCCATGCCTGGATGGCGAATAGAATGGGTGATCCTACAGCAAGGAACCTTGGTCGGATGACACTGGATCCGACAAAGCACATCGCGCCTTTTGGCCTAGTAGCCTTTTTAATCATTGGGTTTGGTTGGGGCAAACCCGTTCCTACGAATCCGAGAAATTACGTAAATTATAAAAAAGCAAACATTCTTGTTTCGATTGCGGGCGTTTCCGTGAACTTGATATTATCGTTTTTGTTTTATACAATAATTTTCATTGCTGCTTTGCTTGGCCTAGAAAACATGATCATACTCACGGTATTGTACTATATCGTTCACATGAACATTATCCTCTGCTTTTTTAATCTTATCCCGATACCTCCGCTCGACGGGCATCATCTCGTGAGTGGTTTTATAGCAAAAAAAAGTCCGCGCTTTTACATGATGTATAAACAATATGGTCATTTTGTTTTGCTTGGCCTTTTATTCTTAACCGATTGGATAGGCGTAGGACTTTATTATGTTACGTCTGGAGTCATATCGGTTTATAATCAGTTCTTCGGGCTATTCATATGATTGCGGCAGATTCAGATTATAGAGTTCAAATACAGCAGTTTCAAGGTCCGCTCGATTTGCTGCTGCACCTTATTGGCAAGGCGCGCATCGACATCGAGCAGATTTTTGTGTCCGAAGTCACCGGACAGTACATTGCGTATGTTGCCAAAATACCGCACCTTTCGATGGACGGTGCGAGCGAATTTCTAGAAATGGCCGCTACACTTGTTTTCATCAAATCGCGCATGCTGCTCCCGGGAAATGAGGAAGAGGTCAGCGAAGAGGATGATCCCGAGCAGGAACTGATCGCGCGTCTCAAGGCCTACAAAACATACAAAGATGCCGCAGAGGCGCTCAAAGAGCGCGAGAGATTGGCCCAGGATGTTTATTATAAGCTGCCTGAAGAGCTTTTGTTCGCAGAGGAAAAATGGGAGATCGAGCAGATGACGCTGCATGATCTGACCAGCGCTTACCTTGACGTTTTGCAGCGAAAGCCGGATGCGCATTATGAGCGCATGGAAGAAGTCGAAATACAAAAAGATATGTTTACGATCAGAGATCGTTCGCGATTTATACTGCGCACACTCACCAAGATGGGCAGCGCATCGTTCTTCTCGTTGTTTTCCGGTGCACATTCGCGTCTTGAGATTGCGGTTACATTTACCGCGCTTTTGGAATTGATACAAAAAAGCCTTGTCGTTATCCGTCAGGAGAAAAGCTATTCGGATATACTGATTACCAAAAAGAATGAGGAAGCCGCCGTATGAATGAGCAAACAATAACGGGCATCATCGAAAGCGTACTGTTCGTATCCGGAGATGCTGTGGAAATCGACACGTTGGCAACGGCGCTTTGTTTGGAGCGCGAGCAGCTGATTGCGGTAATAGACAGTATGATTGAGAACAGGAAAAATGAAAATGCGGGTTTGCTGTTAAAACGTGTCGGCAGCAAAATTCAGCTTTGCACCAACGATGAATACGCGCCGTATATCGAACGCATACTCTCGCCCGTCAAAAAATCTCGGCTGTCACAGTCGATGCTCGAAACGCTCGCCATCATTGCATACAAACAGCCCGTAACGCGTTTTGAGATTGAGCAGATTCGTGGTGTGAAAAGCAACTATTCGGTGGCGACATTGATCGAAAAAGGTTTGATCGAACGTGCGGGACGCAAAAAATCGCTTGGCAGCCCCATGCTTTACATTACCAGTGATGAATTTTTACGACATTTTAGTCTTGAATCAAAAGATGCGCTGCCGCCGCTCCAACTAGCCGAATGAAGTTGACCAATTAGATAATAATAACAACGTCGATTCTTTTTGAAAGGCGTTGTTTTTTTATTCTTATTGCATTGCTGGCCGCCGCCATTATCGCAATTATCATTGCGGTCAAAATGAAAGCTGTCCTGTGTTTCGAGCAAGGCAAAATTGAGGCCAAGCTGGTGATACTTGGTTTTATTCGCATTCGTCAAAAATTTATCATCGTGCGTGATCAATCAAGCATACTGCGGCTTGTTCGAATCAAAAAAAACGGCGAAGAAAAAACAATACTCACACTTGCCGAGCTTATCTGCAGATTAAACAAAAAGAAAAGAACAAAAAAGGAAAAATCACGCGGGGCAGGCTTTGATTATGTTTATAAGAAAATGCGCATTGAGATTCGCGCGAAGCTTGATTTGGGCCTTGGCGATGCATGCGCGACGGCCATCATTGCCGGTGCGCTCAAATCCGCCTTAGGCATTATTCAAAAGGCCGGCAAACCAAGATATCATCATATCACCATAGATGTCCGGCCTGATTTTCGAAAGATAATCTACGTCTTTTTTGCCGACTGTATAATCACCGTGTCTCCGGCAAATATTATTGTTGGATATATTATCTATCAAAAACAGTTG
>OBJA01002243.1_pt1 | contig 11477 bp, 9 predicted proteins | sample 1519751 | NCBI WGS metagenome assembly OBJA01 (sample SAMEA3881238, study PRJEB22517) | soil metagenome | biome: lake sediment; feature: soda lake sediment; material: sediment, water from around vicinity | place: India | collected 2013-12-23 | depth 3 m
GCTAGCCTGTTTTACTCCATATTCCCGTGCTATGCTCTTCTGACTTCCTTCTCCTCGCTTGTATTTTTCTACTGCTTCCAATTTCTTGTTATAACTAGTTCCTTTTCTTCCCATAGATAAACTCCCCTTTGCGTAGCCCTGATTTTTTTATTTCAGGTGTCTACTCAAAGGGGAGCATATCATCATGGGGACAGCCTCATTAATTTTATAAGAACGGAGAGACAGAGTCTCTTAATATGAATGAAATGTAGAAGGTTTCGAGTCGATTTACGGAATTCTACGTTCGACTTTATGATAACTCGAGTAAAAAACGTGAATTTCCTGTAAATAGGCATTAAACCTTTTACAAAGTGTTCCGATAATATAAATGATGATTACTTCGTCTGCTTTTTGTGAGCGACGCATTTCGGCTAACAAACTGATTTTACAGTTTTTACACTAAGGAGGGAATGGGATGGCAAAAAATATCGGAATTGACTTGGGTTTTGGATTTGTCAAGGCGACTAATGGAGAGAAGGATTATATCTTTCCCAGTGTCGTCGGTGCGGGGCAAGATCTGACTTATCGCTCTGAATTGACCACTTATGTTGAACCAATTGAGAATCTGTCAGTGAGTGTGGATGGGAAGAAATACTTCGTTGGCGATTTGGCGATTAGGCAAAGCGAGATTCTCAGCCGTTCATTGGGAGAGAATCATGCTCAGGAAAAGAATACAAAAGTTTTGTTGATGACCGCTTTGGCTATGTTTGTTCAAGGTGAATCAGAGGAGTTCAATGTGGTTACCGGTCTTCCGCCCAGTTACTATTTGGCGCATAAAGACGCTCTGGCGGAAATGGTTAAAGGTAACCATGTTATAACAGTAAATACCGACGGAACCGATCGAAAGAAGACAATTATCGTTGATAAAGTAAAGATTATTCCCCAACCGTTAGGTACGCTATTCCAGAAGCTGTTTGACGCAAAAGGTGTGTTGGAGGATAAGGAATCTGCGCGGAACAAAATAGGAATTATTGACGTTGGTTTTAGAACTACTGATTTTGCTGTAGTAGATAAGTTGGAATATATAGATAAACTAAGTTACTCAACAACGACAGGCATGTCGAATGCATATGCGATCATTGCTGAGCATTTACGTAACACTTATCGAGTCTATAAGGAAAACTATGAATTGGATGAGATTATTCAAAAAGCCCAAATCAAAGTTGCGGGCAAAGTACATTCTTTAGATCAAATTAAGAAAGAAGCTTATGAACAAGTTGCGGCGAAAATTTTAACTGAAATGAATTCCATCTGGGATCAGCGGGATCTTGATTTAATTATGCTATCGGGTGGTGGTGGACAAGCTTTAGCTGAATTTATTCTACCTGAGTTGGTTACGGCAAGTCTCGTAGATAATTCTCAAACTGCAAATGTCCATGGATATCTTAAGCTAGCACAGAAACTCTTTGGCGCAACTGAGAATAAGCAGAAATTCGGCACCTCTACTGAGACTACAGCAGCGAATGTGAATCCCGATTCAAGCCAGGGCTCTGTTGCAGATGGGAAGTTCGCGGGCAATAGATTCTTTAATGACAATAAGAATGAGAAAGATGCAAAAGAAAAACGCGCCTAATGTTGTAAAGCAAAATTTATATCAGTAGATTTTGGGGTAGTGTTTGCTCCATATGAAGCAACTCTGAGAAGAAATCGCCTCGTTCCGCCAGACGGAGCGGGGCGTTTTTATAGTTAAAACTATTTGGTTCAAAACGTTTGAGCTCCTCCCATGTACAAGCCATGGATACAGGCGCTCCTGGGAATGGACGGATGCTGTAAACCGAGGCGATAGTTTTCCCCTGAAGGTTTTGTAGATGATCAATATAGACTTTTCCTGAACGTAATTGCACCTTTCGCTGATTTGTAGCTCGTTGCGGCATAGCCTCGATGATGATTTCGCCTAAACGTTTGACGAATATGCTAGTTTGTTTATAGGTATAAAGACGCTTGATTGGCAAGTAGATATGTATGCCAGTTGCGCCAGACACCTTAGGGAAGCAAGCTAATTTAAGAGTTTGGGTCAGTTCTCTGATTGCAAAGGCTATCTCTAAAGCTTCCACAAAACCGGCGGGAGGCATTGGATCAAGGTCAAAAATCACATAGGTCGGACGATCCAACTGATCATATCTAGATAACCAGGGATGAACCTCTATGCACCCGAGATTGATACTCCAAATAAGTGTCTCCAAGTTATTGGCCATTGCATAGTGTACAGTTCGGTCGCTGCTCTCGACAGGTATGATCTGTACCCATGGAGGTGGATCCGGAAAGTTCTTTTGATAAAAAAAATCCCCTGTTATGCCTTCGGGATAACGGACCAAAGATAGTGGTCGGCCGTAAAGGTGTGGGCTAAGCCAAGGCCAAACACGGATGTAGTATTCCATTATGTCACCTTTTGTTATGCCTTCTTGTGGCCAATAGACCTTCTCTAGATTTGATACGGGAACGTCATATCCATTTAGCTGTAAGATTTGTTTGACGGGGTTAGGCATGGTTTTAAGTCCTCCGTTCCGATAATTAATCAACTTGTGATACAGTCTTTCCGTTCTTTATCCGGTCGTAAGCCAAGGTACAGAGGATGCCGAAGATGGTAATCTGAGGTGAGTTCCAAGTACTCAACTTCGCAGATAATTTTTGGCTCAACCCAACGGATTCCTGAGGGGGACTTGACGGGCCAGGCAAAGATAGGGGGTTCTTTTGTTGCTAAAGGTGTTAGTATAGATAATAAACGGTTAATCTCATTTTGGCTCAACCCTGTGCCGACCAAACCGTAAAAACCATATTTCTCTCCTAACGGAACTGCAAGTGCTAGCGCGGAAAGATCTTGTCGACCAGTCGGATTTTGAGTGTAGCCACATATTAAGAAATAGCCGAGTTGTACAGCCTTTACTTTTCTCCATTGTTTAGAACGCTTTCCAGGTAGATATATGCTGTTTTTATGTTTACCAACCACTCCCTCCAACCCCATATCCTTCGCCGCTGCAAAGAGAGCGAGTCCGTGTCCATACGTGATTTCACTAAGCTGAATAACTGGACCGGGAGATACAACGTGAGCCAGTAACTTGCGCCTTTCTTCCAGAGGGTGTTCTAATAATGACTGACCATTTAGAAAAAGTAGATCAAAGACGATATATACAGCTGGAGCTTTTGTCAATCCGGCGCGGATGCCGGATTCAGATCTCGCATGGATTCTTGGTTGCAAACGAAGGAAACTGGGCTTTCCATTGAAAAATGTGACGATCTCTCCGTCGAGTATCATATTGGAACCTGTAGTTGAACTGTGAATTTGCGCCAGTTCCGGGAACCTAGGAGTTAAGTCCCGAAGGTTTCGGCTTTGTAGACGGGTTCCATTTTCGCAAAAAGCTAAGCACCGAAGGCCATCCCATTTAATCTCAAAGAGATGGTCGTCTGCATCATAAGGTTCACTTGCCACTGCAAGCATGGGTTGGAGTGTATGTGGAAGAATCATCCTGTCTTAGTCCTTTTCCGGCGCTGATTGACCTTTTCTTCTTCGGCTTTTGATGTAGCTGCGAGGCTGGCCTTTAGCGCTTCCATTAAATCAACTACTTTACCTCCCTCTGCTGAGACCTGAGGAACGGTCACTTCTTCCCCGGCGATCTTTGCTTGAATCATTTCCATTAATTTTTCTCGGTAATCGTCGGTATATTTACCTGGATTAAATGATGAAGATAGATTACTAACTAATTCAACCGCCATTTTCACTTCGTTTTCTTGAAGATTTGGTTCAACGTTTACCCCAGTGAGTCCGGCTGGTGAGCGGATCTCATCAGGAAAAAACATGGTTTCCATGACTACTACGTTATCTTGAATGCGCAGACAAGCCAGGGCTGATTTTGAGCGGATGGTTACGCGTGCGACGGCGATTTTGCCTGTTTCGCTCATAGCCCGTTTCAATAAAGAATAAGCTTTTTCACCGCCTGCATTAGGTTCTAAATAATAGCTACGGTCAAAGTAAACCGGATCGATCTCTTCTAAACTAACGAAATCTAGTATGTCTATGGTGCGACTGTTTTCACCAGGGATTCGTTGAAAGTCTTCATCATTTAGGACGACAAACCGTCCTTTTTCATATTCGTAACCCATGACGATATCGTCTTGGGTAACCTCTACATCACAGTTTGGACAACGACGTTCATAACGGATCGGTGTTTTGCAGGCTGCATGGAGATACCGAAACCTGATATTCTTCTCTTCAGTGGCGGTGTACATCTTGACCGGAATATTGACTAAACCAAAGCTAATTGCACCCTTCCAGAGCGTGCGCATTATATTTCCTCCTTCTTTAAACTGGATTCAAAGGTTAAGGACTCTAAATGGCTATTGCATTTGTTATGAAACAGACGCCTTAAGCGTTATTAATTAACTTATCTTCAACCGTGAAGATAGTATGTGCTATTATCCCCCTCGTAACTCGTCCCTTAGTACGGACGTATGCGAAGAGCAAAAAATAGAGATTATTACCATAGGAGAAGGATTATTTGAAAAAAGAGAGAAGAGGAGAGTATTGTGGGAAGAGAATTGAAAAACGGATGTGAGTGGAGGAAAGTACTATGCGTCCATTAGAGATTGCGCCTGAAGTTTTTTGGGTTGGAACACTCGATCCCAACCTTAGGGTCTTTGATATTATCATGAGAGCAGATAGAGGAACGACCTACAATGCCTATTTGATTCGAGGTCGTGAGAAAACTGCATTGGTAGAAACAGTTAAAGACGGATTCCATCAGGAGTTTTTTGATAAAGTATCTCAATTGGTACCCTTGGACCAGATCGATTACATCATCGTTAATCATCATGAACCTGATCATTCGGGAACGTTAAAATATTTGTTGGAAGAGGCGAAAAGAGCCCAAGTTGTTATCTCAAAAACAGGAGCACATTTTCTCCGGCATATTCTTAACCGGGATGCAGGGCCGAAAATGGTTGGCGATGGTGACCGAATTGATTTGGGTGGTAAGACGTTAAGCTTTATATCAGCTCCATTTCTCCATTGGCCTGATACGATGTTTACTTATTTAGAAGAAGATCATATTTTATTCCCTTGCGATTTTTTAGGCTCTCACTATAGTGATGAAAGGGTATTCTCTGACTTAATCGGAGACTTTTCTTACGAATTCAAGTACTATTACGATCATATAATGCGCCCATTCAAAGAATATGTTTTGGCTGCCTTGGAGAAGCTGGAACCATTGAAGATATCTATGGTCTGTCCGGGACATGGTCCTATTTTACGGCATGGCATCAGTGAACGGATGGAAGATTACCGTCGGTGGAGCCAGGTTCCAACTAAAATTAAGAAGGAAATACTGATCTTTTATGCCAGCGCCTATGGAAATACGATGAGAATGGCTAGAGAAGTTGCTAAAGGTTTGGAAGAGGCGAACGTGGCAGCGGAGCTTTTTGATCTGACTTCCATTGATATATCGTCTGTATTAGACCGGATCGAATCGGCGGATGGGATACTAATAGGAACGGTTACGATCAACGGTGATGCTGTTAAACCAGTTTGGGATCTCTTGTCCAGTTTGGCAACGCTCAAACTAAAGGGTAAGATAGCAGGTGCTTTTGGTTCTTATGGGTGGAGCGGAGAAGCTGTTCCTATGGTCGAGGAGAGACTTAAGAGTTTGCGTTTTCGCCAACCTGAAAGTGGCTTGCGTTTCTACTTTGTTCCAACAGATGATGAGTTGGCGGCTGGGAGACAATGGGGACTAAAAATAGGTGAACAAATAAAGTAATAGTATCTTATATTCTAATTGAACGCAAAATAAGGCGCCATCTGCAGGATGACGCCTTATTTTTCTCTTTTTTTTTATGCGGGTTCTTCAGGAACTCCACGACAGATTACTACCTCTTTTGTTTTAGAAGGATTTAGGACCTCCTTGAGGTAATCTATTGCCTTTTGAGTCATTCCACCGCCGCATGTAAAGACATCAACTGCAGCATAACCCTTTTCAGGATAAGTATGGATGGAAATATGACTCTCGGACAACAATAGTAAACCTGTAAATCCCTGAGGCTCGAACTTGTGAGCTTCTTCGCCAAGGATCGTCATATTGGCGCTCTTAGCGGCCTGTCGTAGACTCTCCATTAGCAGCTCGGAATCATCAAGCTTTTCGAACCGGCAACCCCAGAAGTCGGCCAGTACGTGAGCACCTACAGTATCAAAATCCGGCATTCTCCTCACCCCAACTTAAAGATTTTCTCCTGGTCAGGAAGAACGTTTTGACCCATAAGCGCCCTGATTTCCCTTTACCCGATGAAGCTACCAATGGAGCCTCGGGATATATGTTAGATCAGGACATATTCGTTTGTCCGGGGGAAGGATTCTCTCCTCCTTAAAGTCCGTTTACAAACAGGATTATCATAGCAAAATTAAAATCAAATGTCAATCATTTCTCTTGTTGATAAACGCTTAGAAATATGAGCTGTCCATACTTAACAAAATATTTACTTTTGACATGGTGAATCACATACTTGGAGCAGATGAAAAATGGGAGGGCGGCTGAACCACGACGATTGGCAAATATCATTCAACTTCGGTTCTACCTGCAGTTTATTTCACATATCTTCACTATGGGGTGAGGGAATGCGTAATAGTCGTTGGCTCTTTATGGCTTTTATTAGTGAAAGAAGTATGATCTATTCTTATATGGCGATTATTGGGCTCATCGCAGCCTATCTCTGGATTTTCCTCCCAAAACCCATTTTGACAATACTTCCTCGACATTTAGCGGTGCCGGGTCGAAAGGTATTTCTCGATGCGGGACATGGCGGTAGAGATCCAGGCGCGGTTGGACGTTCAGGAATTCAGGAAAAAGATATAACATTGGAGATTACAAAGGAGCTTCATCGGCTTTTTTCGCAGGTAGGGGTCTATACAGTCTTAGCGCGTGATGCTGATCTGGATTTAGCTGCTGAGGGAGAATCTCGCTACCGCACTTTAAAGGAGAGAGACTTATGGCAGCGAGTTAAGATTGCAAATCGCTCCAGTGCCGATATTTACCTTAGTATTCATGTGAACAGTTTTCCGCAGTCCATCTGGTCGGGAGCCCAAACATTTTATTATAGTGGTAACGAAGATAGTAAAAGTTTGGCCAAGGCAATACAATCTCAATTAGCCCTTCAGCTTGGGCCAAATAAACGGAGCGCAAAACCGGCGGATTATAGAGTGCTACGCAGTACAAAAATGCCAGCTGATGTTGTGGAAGTGGGATTTGTCTCAAATCCTCGAGAAGAACGCTTGCTAGCGAACCCAGATTACCAAAAAAAAATGGCCTATGCGATCTATCTTGGAGTAGTCGATTATTTCTGCTCAACTACTAAGACTCAACCTGTAGCGGGAGATGCCCGAACCGGGCATATCTATCCTTCACCGCAGCCTATTTCCCTTAACGAAGGGCAGGCTAGCTTGTACTTTGCCGATCCAAACAACGACGATATCTTTCTACGTAGAGAAATTCGTGATCTTCCCGGTTATCAAAGAAGTTGGGGGCGAATTAAAAAGTTCCAAGCGATCCTCGCTGAGCTTGAAAAAGGTCCTGGAGAGCAAAGTATGCTTTTACCGGCTGCTCCAGTAGGAAAATGGTTGAAAGGAGTGGATTTTTCTTCAGGGATAGTAACTGTTAACTTAGCGCAAGAATTTTCAGATCTTGTGGATGGGGGAGGTTCTTCAGAGTTACTTTCGCTTTATGCCATCGTTAATACTCTTACTGAAGTTCCTGGTGTTACTGGTGTCAAGATGCTTATTGAAGGAGAGAACGGATCTCTTTTAGGAGGACATATTGTCTTGGATCGAACCTGGTCTCGACGGGAAGATTTAGTCAAGGATAGCAGGTAGTCGCATTTGAAGGCAAGCATAAACCAAACGTGTAATGGAGACGAAGTATATAAACGTATAAGAAGGTTAAATATAGCGGCCTATAAAAACAAGTAACAAAAAATAAAAAAATAAAACAATTAAAAGGATATGAAATGTAAGATGGCGAAATTAACCCCCTGGGGGTGGGGGTATGAGAAGAAGTCGAGAGATAGGTGCTTTTCTTGCATTAATTATGCTGTTTTGCTTAAACTCTCCCGTGTCTGCACATCAACTGGAGAATTTGACCATAAAGCCGTTTCGTCTGAACCTTGGGTTCGACCAGAAAAGCAAAGAAAGTCTCCGCTTAGAATGGGGAGGAGACTATCTCTTCTGCTTTGGGGTAGGGGAAGTCGCCTGGATTGGAGAATGGCCTGATGAAGATGGGCAACTACGTCTGGGATTGTTTAATAGACTGTCTAACGCATGGGATTGGGAAGTTTGGGGCGTATTAAAACATGATGGTAGATATATACAAAAAGATTATGGGTTTCGTAGTAGTTGGGAGCAAGGCGCTTGGTGTCACCGTGCTCGATGGACAAGCCTGGACCGTGACCGTGCCGGAACAATTGGGGATTACATATATGATGGTTGGGAGGCCCAGTGGATGTCTCGCTGGAGCTGGGTTAGTGGTAAACGATGGGAAGTAGGTTTGGCTCACCGGCAAAAGGATTATCCGTTAAATGCCTATTCTTCAGAAAAGAACAGTGGGTATGTGGATTTTAAGTGGCGTATTAGTCCACATTGGTTGGACTTGAAGTGGGAAGAATGGACTATAGATTATCCTGATCGGTCATATAGTAATGAATGTGCAGAGAAGTGGACAGTCCAATACCGTTTTCGAACCCGCGATCGCCGCCAATGGAGTCTGTCCGCTAGATTGAAAAAGACAGACCAAGGAGATGGAAGTACGAAATATTATCAGCGTTACACGATGGAATACGATTTCCCTGTGGGCCCCGGGAAGCTGGATTTAGGCTGTTTTTGGCAACAACGTTCTGAGATAGCATGGTGGAATGAGGACTCCACCTTACTATTAGATAGTGAAAATAGTGTTCCTGATGAAGCTGGTTGGGGATTGGACTTTGGTTGGAAAAGGCCTTTTGGACATAGGAGATCATGGCGATTAAGCGGAAAGTTACAAATTACTCCTGAAGGAGACAGATTGTGGGGGTTGGAGACACGTTGGGAATGGCCGATTGGAGATTGGAAGTTACAGTCGCATTGGTTTTACCGAACAAATACCTCTGGAGAAAATGCAGGTACTTGGTTGAAGATGGCGTATTATTTTTCATAGATAATAGACGATTTCATCAGTGAAGGTAGATGAAACCATTTAAATGACGGATTATGTTAGAATCATAGTAAAGGGGGAGCTATTAAGATGCTTTTATTTGGTGCTTTTACGCCTCATCCTCCGTTACTCGTGCCTGATGTGGGTAAGGAGTCTACTTTGGAAGTGGAAGCTACTACTAAGGCTATGAAACTGTTGGAGCGGGAGATAAAAGAGTTTCAACCGGAGACGATAATAGTTTTTTCCCCACATGGTCCTGTGTTTCAAGATGGGATTGCCATTCGTGGAGGAGAGATCTTGCAGGGTGATTTAGAGCATTTTGGTTCTAACAAGAAATGGGAGTGGCAGGGGGATTTGGAGCTTTCAGAGGCAATAGTTAAAAAAGCCAATAAAGCTGGGGTGTTTTCCATGATTCTCGATGAAGAAACCAGTGATAGACTGGGAGTTGAATCTAAGTTGGATCATGGTTTACTAGTGCCGCTTTCGTTTTTGGATGGCCTGAGTTATCGTTTGGTGGCTATTGGAACGGCATTGCTTCCTCGTGAAGAGCTTTACGCTTTTGGCAAGGCAGTGGCTGATGCGATTGAAGAAGTAGGTCGGCGTACTGTTGTCATTGCCAGCGGAGACCTATCTCATTGCCTCAATCATGGAGCTCCTGTACCGTATAATCCGAAGGGCAAAGAGATGGATCAGCTTATTATCAGTTTAATTGACAAGAACGATTTTGAGGGTCTATTTGAGATAGATCCGTTGCTGATTGAGAAAGGCGCTGAGTGTGGTTATCGAACACTACTAATGTTACTGGGATTGTTTGATAAAAAGGCGGTTAAATCCAGCGTTTTAAGTTATGAAGGGCCCTTTGGCGTTGGTTATGCAGTTGCTCGCTTTATTCCTATTGATGGACATAATACCCATTCGATACTGGAACAGATCAAAGCAAAGCTAAGAACTGCTATGGAAGAACGAAGGCAGCGGGAATCTCCATTAGTTCGGTTGGCCCGTCTAGTTGTCGAGAGTAACGTTTTGGGGACACCTCAGCCGCATGTAGAAGGTCTTCCTCCTATAGCACGCCAACGCGCAGGTGTCTTTGTTTCTATTAAAAAACATGGTGAACTCCGTGGCTGTATTGGAACAATTGAACCAAACCTTCTTAGTGTAGAAGAAGAGGTAAGGGCAAATGCGATCTCTGCCGCCTTTCACGATCCTCGTTTTGATCCTATCTCCGATCTAGAGTTGAATGACCTAATTTACTCCGTTGATGTTTTGATGCCAGCGGAACCTATCTGTGGTTTGGATGAATTAAACCCTAAAACCTATGGTGTAATTGTCCGTCAAGGAGGACGTACGGGACTTCTTTTACCGGATCTTGATGGTATAGAATCGGCGGAAGAACAGGTGGTAATCGCCCGTCGCAAAGCAGGGATTCGGCCCGAAGAAGAAGTGCAATTATATCGGTTTCGAGTAGAACGTTATACATAATACCGATAGAAAGATGGAGGTAAGGACGTAAAATGAAGGAGGCGCAATTTGTAACTGCGCAAAACGACGGTAGAGTTGCTTGCGAATTATGCCCACGACATTGCGTGATTCCTATGGGTGGTAAAGGAGCTTGCCGTGTTAGAATAAATAACGCTGGTAAACTGATTGCTTCTAACTACGGATTAGTAACGGCGATGGCACTGGACCCGATCGAAAAAAAACCCTTATTTCATTTCCATCCCGGAAAACAGATCCTTTCTGTCGGTACTACCGGATGTAATTTAGCTTGTACATTTTGTCAGAATTGGCGGATAGCTCATACTGAGGCGGAAGGAACTACCGTTTTGCCGGAAGATTTATTAAATATAGCAGAACGTTATCAGGCTGAAGGGAATATCGGTGTAGCATATACATATTCTGAACCAGCAGTTTGGTGGGAGTTTATTAGGGATTCAGCGCCATTAATACGAAAATCTGGAATGAAGAATGTGATCGTTACTAATGGCTATTTGGAGTCTGACCCTTGGGATGAAATTCTTCATTACATAGATGCGGTTAATATTGATGTAAAAGGGTTTACTGAGAAGTTCTATCAGAAAAATTGCAAAGGCTGTTTGGAGCCGGTGATGAAGAGTGTTGAATTACTAGCAGGTAGGGTTCACCTGGAGGTTACGAACCTTTTAATACCTGGAGAGAATGACGCGGAAGAAGAGTTGCGGAAATTAGCTAGTTGGCTAGCTGGGGTTAACACGCAAATCCCATTGCACATATCCCGCTATTACCCACAATATAAAATGG
>OBJA01002244.1_pt1 | contig 11476 bp, 15 predicted proteins | sample 1519751 | NCBI WGS metagenome assembly OBJA01 (sample SAMEA3881238, study PRJEB22517) | soil metagenome | biome: lake sediment; feature: soda lake sediment; material: sediment, water from around vicinity | place: India | collected 2013-12-23 | depth 3 m
TAATAAGCTTCAAAAATTTCTTCTTTGCTCATTCCTGAATGTTCTGTCAAAAATGCTTTATAGATTCTCAAGTAACCTTCAATACCATGTGACCGGATGAGGCTTGCTTTTCTTGCTGTAATTTGTCTTGAATCCATTTTTGAAAGTGTTAATGTTTATATGCACAACAAATATAAATGATAATATTTACATTCACAACTAAATTTTATAAAATATGTTGTAAAACATACATGTAAACATTATCATTCAGCTAATTTTGACAACATAGACATTTGATATACATTTGTAGAATAAAATCTACATTTATCTATTTGTGTTATGGAAAACGTTAACAGACTATTGGAAATTAAAGGCTGGACAAAACAGAAGCTTGCTAAAGAAATTGGCACAACCAGAGAGAATCTTTACCGGATTTTGAACGGTAATCCTACATTAGACAACCTAAAGAAAATAGCCTCTGCTCTGGATGTACCATTGTGGAAATTATTCACTGGCTCAGAGGATAATGTTTTTGGGATAATTTTCTACAGAGGAGAAAGCATCTCAATCGAATCCAAAAATGATATTGAAAACTTGTTGTTCAGGATGAATGAGAAATGATTTATATTTGGGAATGGTAATTTAAAAAGATGAGAATAGACAATCGAAACAGCTATACATTTGAAGAAAGAGAAGATATAAGGAAGTTATATAAAATAGACCCTTACCTTAAAAATCCTTATGCTTTTAAATGGAAGTTTTCACCAATTGAATATATCTGTTGGGGAGAAATAAGAAGTACACCTGCTACTAGATATTTCAGACCTGAATATCCTATCGATAAATATTTTGTAGATTTTGCTGACCCTTTTAATAAAATAGTTCTTGAATGTGACAGTAAAATGTACCATAAGGACAAAGATAAGGACCTTCAAAGACAAAAAGAAATTGAATCTCATGGGTGGAATGTATTTCGTTTGACATCCGGAATGATCCTATCAAACATTTATGAGAAGGTCATTATACCTAAAATGGAAGATTATGAATATGAGGATGATGAAGAGATTCAGGCAGAAATTGAAAAAAACAAAAATAAATGTATAGGCTGTTTGTTTAGAAGCAATCAATTTACAAGCCTTATCAAACATGTCACTAAACCCCAAAGAAATATAGAATTTGAAGAAAAGGAAATTTTGATAAAAGAAAGAAACAGACAAATCCTTGAGCTTATCAAATATTTATATAATGAAGGCAAAAATGATGAAGCTCTTAAAATTTATAATGAAGCAAAAGATTATCTTTATGAATAAACACCTACTGTGCTGTTTTGCATCTTTAAATGGTAGGGGATATAATCCTAATCGTAAAAATTGAAGCTCTTAAGATGACTTATTTTGCCTCAAATCCATTTACACCTCTGAAATAAAAAACCGCCCTGAGATTTCTCCCAGAACGGTAACTTTATGAAAAATGAAAAAGTGGCTAATTATTAGAAGTCCTGCTGAATTTTCCGGTTCATGTCTGAAATATCATTTTTGATTTGCTCCAGGTGCCGGTTATAAGAAGTATTTGTTCTGATATCTTCCAGTACTTGTAAACTGTCCTCTGCTACTGCGAGCTGATCGGCCATACTGAAACCAATGTCTTTCATATCAAACCTCATTGCTGTGAATTGTCCGGCTATCAAGCTGGCTGTTTCCTCTGTGATTCCTCTTATGGCCCCGGTTAATCCCGATGTACCTGCAGAATCTTCTCCCATGTACTGACTTAATACCGGCTGTATCTTGTCCCACATATCCTGCGCTCCGGTTACTGCTTCAATATACAGTTTGGTTAGTGATTCTGTATCTGTGTCGCTTAACACACCATCGGCCATAGACTTGTTGAATTCATCCATAAAGTTTGTAAGAAACCGATTGTTTAAGGCATTGAGGATATTTTGGGATAATGCTTTTTTTATCAACTCCCCAAATGATTGTGTCCATTCACCTAATCCGTTCTCAGATAATTCAAGTCCATCCTGAATACCTTTATAAATTGATTCTGCTACGGTTCCGGTATCAAATCCAAGCCGGTCTAATTTAATCCCAGCCTCAAAATTTTCCTGAGCTTCCAACCATGTGTTATAATCCCGGATAATGGATTCCAGTTCACTCATGTTTGATATCTTAATATCTCCCTTTGCCAGCATCTCCTTTAAAGCAGGATCATTGAGAAGTTCAATCAAATGTTCAACCCCTTCAGCCTGATAAGTAAATCCTTTAGTCCATACGGGTATTATTCCCATCCACTTCTCACGGTTTTTTGTTTCAATATCCGCTTTTTGCGCTCTGAGGTTTAATAATCGAAGCTGCTCCTCCTGTTCTTCACGTATCTTTTGCTCCTGCTTCAGCCGGTCATCCCCTTCAAGTTGTTTGAGAAGTTTAACCTGTTTTTCAATTGCTGCAGTCTGTATATCATAGAGCTGTGTTAAAGCTTCCATCTGTGAAACCTTATCTGAGCTATATAGCTGCGATATCATCCCTACAATATTTCCGATAACTCCAACGGCTCCGGTCATTGCTGTAACCGTGTTACCTCCCTGTCCAATGTTTTTTACAAAATCAGAGGCATTGTAAGCAATATCAGCCATACGGCCAACTGAACGTCCCAAATCAGCATCTATTTCACCCACTGCAAAACTTAAGGCTCCTAATACTCTCCCGGATGATTCCAGTCCCTGAGCTAAATCTTCAATAATTTGCTGTTGTTCCTGTAATTTGTCCAGTTTTTCAGCTTCCAATTCGAGCTGTTTTTGTTGCTCTGCTGTGAGGGTTTTCATCGGTGCTAACTGGCTCTTTATAGCTTTTTCGAATTTGTCATCCCCTCCTACTTTTGCCGGTTGTCCCTTAATCTGTGTATTTGTACCTTTTTCATCTGTGAGATTTATCCCAAATTTATCAGATAGAGCTTCTGCCAGTTTTTCCCGGACCTGCTTTGCTACATCATTTATAAAAGCTTGTTCAGCATTGATTTGAAGAATTAACTCAACGTCCATTTCCACAGATTCCGTACCTAATTTCTCCTGAAGCTCCTTAATCCGGGCCATTGCATCAGATACGGTTTTAGGCTTGATGATTGTAACCTGATTATCATTCTCGGTTTGTTTGATTCCTTTCAATCCATCCTCAATGGTGCTGAAAAGATTGTTCCAGTATTTTGTTCTCAGGTGCGCTGCCAGTTCCCCTTTTTTATCTCCTTCAGCAAACAGGTTAAAATCAGTGCTTCGCTCCTGCTTCATGCGATTAAGAAACTCATTCAATTTTTTAGCCTTTTCCTGTGCATCTTCAATGCCAAGTATCGATGCTAAATCAGCCTGTTTTTCATCAAATCCAGTCCGGGCCTCGCTCATTGTCCGGGCAAGCTGGTTTTGAACTCCCTGATTGTTGAAAGTGTTCCATGCTGCCATTGCATAAGAATCTAGGCCACTGTTCCCCATCATCCGGAAAGCTGCTACCCTATCCGTAAAGCCTCCAACATGAGGCACTTTATCAGGAGCATCATCCATGCCGGTAAGCATGGCATTAAAAAAGTCTGCTATACCTCCGGAGGCTATTTTTAAGGCACCCCCCAAATCCTTCAGCTCTCTTTGCCACTTGTTATTAACCATGCTCCACTTATTGTCTGCTTCCTGCATCATCTTATCGTATGCACTGGTCATGGATCCTGTAGCTGTGGTCATGGCATCCAAATCACTGGCTGCCTCCTGAGCTTTGTCCCCGGTCATGGCCAGTACTGCGTTCATCCCCTCTATGCGGCCCATCATGTTTTTAAGCTTTGTATCAGAACCTCCGGCCATGTCCCTAATCTTCTGTAATCCTTCCTGAAAACTCATAGTTTTACTCCAACCATCTCCCAGAACGTCATTCATGGCAATAATGGCACTGCGGATTTGGGTTAATGCTGTTGGTGTGGTATTACCCTGTTTTGTTAATGTGGCTATGGCTCCGGCAATTTCTTCAAATGAAATGTTCATTGCTGCTGCTATCGGTGCCACTTGTGCAATGTTTGAGGCTAATTCAGGAAATGTGGTCTTTCCTTTTTCAACGGTCTTAAAAAGTATATCTGTTACTTTTTCTGCTTCTGAAGCATCCTTTTTCCAGGCATTCAAAATAGTGGTTAATCCATCGGCTGCAACTTTAGTATCTGTTAATCCTGCTGTTGCTGCTTTACTGGAAACATTTAATAATTCAAGTCCTTTGGCCCCATCGTAACCGGCACTAACTATTTGATAGTATGCCTGAGATAGTTTAATAGCATCATCCGGCCCCTGAGCTGCTAAGTTTACAATCTGTTTACTGATACCTTCAAAATCCTTTTGTACGGCCGTGGAAATGGTTTGTACTTCTCTCATGGATTTTGAGAACTGATTTGAAAACTCATAGGCATCAGATGAAAGTTTTGTGAAGATTGCTCCGGCTGCTGCTATAGGTGCAAATGGTGCTATCTGTTTAATCGAGCTGCCTAATCCTGATATAATGCCTTTTGCTTGCATTGCTCCTGCCTGTAGTGGCTGGTTGTTCATCGTATTAACGAAGTGTAATCCTTGTATGCCGCCTGTGATACTCATTTTTGTAAAAGTTTAAGTTGAACATTATTTAATTTTTTCTATTTCATTCCCTTTGAAAATTCTATGAGCATGTCTGCTAATTCGTTCCCTTGAAGCTCCTCCGGGTTAATAGTTTCACATTTGTATATTGTTCCTTCTTTGGTGCGAACATGGACCGATTCAACCGGATGTTGTTCCATCACTGTTAATGCCGATATGATTTTAAAAAGATTATTGCTGGCCTCTCTGTACGTTTCCAGTCTTTTCATTTTCATTTTCTGATCAGGCTCTTGAATATATTCCATGTGATACTTTATTAGGAGGTTCTGAAGTGACAACTTTGTAAGGTTCATGATGTTGAAATGGAACTGCTCCGGACTCATAATTTTAGCTTTTTTGAAAAACAAAATGTCAGCAAAAGGGCAGTATATCTATCCTTTTGTAAAGATTTTACCTTTTTATAATTTTCTGTCTTTTGCAAACGGTTCATTTTTAACGGTTTAATTTTCTATTGAACACAATACTGTTTATAGGACAAAAAGCTTATTCAATTTCAGAAACTGCTTTTATGCCTGATAACCTGTAAATTATGTCAGGCATAGGAAATGGCTCTCCGGTCATTTCTTCATTATCCTGAAGAGGTATAAAGATCAGTCCCTCCTTCTGTGCTTTCCGGGCAATGAACGGTTCTGGTACTTCATATTTTCCCTGATTGTCCAGATATAATTTTCCTTGCCTGTCAAAAAATACAATCCCGGCTCCATCTTCAGTGATTATTTCACCGTTTATAATTCGAGCTTCACCGCTACTGACTTTTTTCAGTAATTCTATTTTTTCTTCATGGGATAAATTCGCTATCTCCATTTCATTGATAATCTTATTCATTTTGTTTGCTTCTTTTTACAAGTTCAGTTAATATTAAAGTGGCTGAAGGATCATTCATATTTTCAAAGTTGAGGTTAAGTTCCTGTGGAGAATCATATCCCAGCATTTTACAGATTCTTTCAATGGTCCAATTTTTACCATGAAGTTTTAATTCAATTCCATACTTAGATTTCTTTATACTTTCTATGGCCCTGGCCTGTCTGTCGGTTAATTCATCAAAGCTTTTGAATGAAATTCTTTTACCTGTAAATTTTACATAGTCCCGGATATCAGCAAAGGCAATACAGGAAAGTTCTTCTAAAATGGCCTCTTTCCTTATATCGGATGATTTTTTAAGGTCCCTTTGTAATTCCTCAATCCTTACCCTAATCTTACCGTTTTTAAGCATCTCAGAAGCTTTTACATTAATTGTTGAATCCTTCATGTTCTGGCATGAATAAGCCTGCCTGTAAGCTTCTGAAGCGTTACCTGTCTCAATGTAGGTATCTATAAATTTGGTTTGCTTTGGCGTTAATCCTGACATGGTATTTTGATTTTTAGTTCGTTGATCTCTGTTCTCTGTGTAGGTACCTGCTCAATAACAGGTACCTCATTTTTACACACAGTAAAGCCGTGATTTTCAGCATTCTGAAAAAAGAACGGATTTTATTTCTTTTTATCCTCATCAGGAAACAGGTTCACTACTCCCGGAGTATCAGGCCCCGGCCTTTTATCGTCCATGATCTCCTTATACTTTTCAATGCTGGGCTGAATTGATTCCAAATATTCAGCAACATCCTTTTCAGGAGCTATTTCAAGATATTCAATAGCTTCATCCAAGCTCATCTGAGCTTCTTTGCACTGCTGCAACTTCTTTTTTAGTTCGCTTTCTGATAACATGATTTTATAATTAAAGATTTAACATTCCATCTGGGTTTGGGGAGAGCTTAGTATATCCCCCGGGTAAGGTTTCCAATTTTAGCAAAGAGAAAGAATCAGGGTCCAGGTGCTCATTCAATGAATCACGGCCTGTTTTCTCTGCCAGCGATTCCAATGAATTGTAGGTATCACAGAACGTTTTCAGGGTTTCCCAAAATTCAAGCTCATCCGGTGTGGAGAGATTAACAGTAAACTGCTGTTGTACGGATTCTTTCCACTCATCTGAGAGAGTTGGTCCATTCTCCTGGATAGTGATATCATCCACATCAATTTGAATCCTGCCAAATGTGGAGTGCATTTCGGTTTTTAACAGCTCATAGCCTGCTTCATCAATGCTGATTGCCGTATTTAATAGGCTCCTTCTCATGTTCGCATTCGTAATTTTAAGCTTCTCGATGTCACGGTGTGCCTCTTTCAAGAGAATGTCTTTCAAATACTCAGGGCCGGAGCTGTAGAATTTCTTTATGTTTTGCAAACTCTGTTCAATCCCATCAACTTTAAACTTTTCCAGTAACCGTTCTACCACAGGTAGGGCAGATTCGGCACGTTTAATTTTTGCATTGATTTCTCGGTCGTTGCGATAAATCTCATGTTCCATCTGGTTTTTAATTTCCTTTTCCATTTTTAATAATTTATTAAGTCAATATTAAATCCTTCTTCATTCAGCATAATATTCAGGTCATCAGTAAAAACCCATGTATCGAGTAAATCACTTAAATAAGATTTGGCAACCTTAACACTATCCTGAATTGCTGCACGTTTTTTTGATTTGGTGATCCGGATTCCGGTATCAATTACAAAATACCTCTTAATCCTTTTTTGAGCTTCTACCTGTCGTATATCACAATGGTAGGAAACAAATTTTATGGCGAATTCCGGATTTATTTCCATTAAATCAAAAAATCGTTTTAATGCATCTGGTGTGCAAAGACTTTCCATTCCTACCAATGAGAGTAGGTCTTCAGCAATAGGCATAGTTTCACCTGTAACCCTGTGAGAAAGTCTTATTCTTTTACCTTTTATCGTTATCGTTTTCATGGGTTATTCTTCTAAGCTTGTATATAAATACTTCAGTACCTCTTTTTGCTGATCTGAAGGCATTTTTGAAATTATTTTTCCCCTTTCCTGTCGATACTCCCTGCAGGCTCTTAATACGATTTGAGGATTGAATTTTCCATAGAATTCACCATAATGGCCGGTCTTAATTCGTTTGAAAAGAAGTGTCAGCTCGGCTATATTTAGCATAAAGGTTTCTTCAAATACATATATCGCTGTTTCCCGGGCCTGTTGTGGTGAAATTGCAAAATCCATAAACAGTGAAAAGTTGACTAACCAAGCTTTTATTAGCAAAACCGGTAACTCCTCATTGTATATACCTGCTATTTCACGTAGGTTAATAACCTTAGATTCCAATGCCAATGCAGGTGTTTTAATTTCAGTGTACCTTTTCAAGCAATAATCAAAGTTTAACTGTGTAATCAATTCAGCTCCTGAATTAAACTTACTCAACAAAATGTGTTTGCGTGGCTGCAATTTCTGCAGCGAGCTGTCTGATTGTTTCTTCGTTCTTAATGCTATTCCTGTTTCCTGTTTTTCCTTTTCGAGCTTTTCCATTTCGTGCCTGGTATAAAAGAATATCAAAGTATTTTTCTCCGTTTTTGTCCTTTTTCCTGAGTTTTGCCGTGCTCCTGATTTGCATGCTCCAGAAGTCATCTTCTTTAATGAATTTATAAACCTCCCTGATTTCCTCAATTGTTTTTCCGTCAGTTTCTATTAACATCTGGATAGGGTCGACCCAATCATTAAACTTTGCTTTATCTATTGTAGCAGTAGAAATTTTTAGGTCTTCAAGATTTCCCCTGAACATTTCCCAGAAAAAAAAGGCAATTTCATAATAACCATTTAGGGGAGTAACGAGAGTTGATTTATCAACCTCTCTTAATAGTTTTATTTTGTTTTGTTTTGTTTTATATAATGATCCCCTGATTGCTTTCTCATTATACCCCTGATTACTTTCCTGATTACTTTCTTTTGTAGGGTACGAAGCATTCAAAACATTCATAAAAGTGTAGGTTCCGGCATTTCGTGTATTACCTTTTTCGTAATTCACCACATTAAAATCAATTAGCCGTTGTCTGGCAGCAATAAGATTCTTTGCACGTGTGCCAATTTCTGATTCAAGTCTGCTGTTAGCAAATCGAAATGTTTCCTTCCATTTCAGGCGGTTGTTAATTTCTATCAGCTTAAAGAAAAGATGTACTTCAAGGTGAGAGAACCCAGCTTCTATATCTATTTCCCAAAACCTATTGATTAACTTCAGGATGTTAAGCTCTGGATGATATTTCGTTTCATTTCCCATGCCTAAGAGTTTTTAGATTGTTAGCGATCATTGAAGCTCTGAGGCTTTCCATCTGCTCCCTGGTTCCGGTACGGAGACTTACAAACATGCCGAACGGCCATGCTTTAGGCGTTTCGCTTACTTTAAAGATTTCGATTTCATTGTTTGATAAATCTATGGCAATACCATGTTCATCATCTGGGGAGTTGGTTTTTAGGTCACTTTTCTCACTTTTCATTTTTATTAAGCTTCTCTAATTAATTATACTTCAGTTAATTGTGTTACTCATGACAATTTTTTTGAAGCAATAGAAGCTATCCTGCTTTAAATTATATTGTAGCAGTTATTTCAGCTATGGTTTTTCGTCTTAGTTTTTCAAGGCCCTGATCTAACTCCTTTTTGGTGAAGCTCCATTGTTTGCCTATTTTAATCCCGCCGAATTTGTGTTGATGTTGCCTAAAGGAGGGTACAGGCATACCAATATATTCAGCAGCTTCTTTAACATTAAACCTTTTTTGTGGAGTAACATCGGATTTGGAAACAAGGTCTATAAATTCTTCTCTGATTATTGACCTCAGTTCGTCTTTTGTTAGTACTGTTACTTCTACTTTTTGCATTTTTAATTTATTTTAATACCAAAAATAGAATAACAAACAATAAGCTCAAAATCAATTACATATAAATTTTTTCTGCTAGAAATGACCGCAAAAAACAGTGTATAATAAAGATTGACTTAAAGATAAATAGGTAAATGAAAGGATGAATGTTGTGTTAAATGGTCACTTGAGGTCTATTTTAGAAATTTCTTTGGGTAAAATTATTTTAATTATTTCCCGGGAGACTTTTTTAAATAATTTTCAATTGTGGATTTTGTAAAAGGTACATTCATCTTTAAGAGCTGATTAACAATCTGTTCATAGGTACATTGCAATTCATTATTTCTTTTTAATTCATGCACACATCGCAATATCTTTTTAAAGTCACTTGGGGTAAATATAAAATTATCCAGGTTCCTATTTTCCATCGAATTAACACGCTCCACAGCATTTAGAAAATCATTAGCAGATTTGCCCCTGAAGATGAACTTAAAATCTTTAATAAAATGTTCCCGGTCATCCCGTGATAGTCCCAAATAATATTCTTTAATTTCTGTTTTCTTCCATCTGTTATTCTTACTATTCCAAAAGTTCACTTTATAAAAATGTTCCTTTGCTATTAATTCCATATCAGAAGAAATCCAATCTTTTTTCATAATGCTAAAATTCACTTATTTTTTCCTGCCATTCCTTCAAAGCTTTATCCTCAAAAGAATTCAGGTAGTTATCTGTCGTTTTAGTATTGGAGTGTCCCAATTGCTTCGAAATAAATGCCACAGGTGCCCCATGTTTCATTAATTGTGTCGCATACGAATGTCGGGTTACATAGGTAGTAACCTTCTTTTCAATTTCCAATTCTGCTGCAAGCCTTTTCATGTACTTGTTTACCAGCTTTACAAATTGTTTAACCTGGTTGAATTGTTTCTCCAGATCATCACTCTTTATTACAGGCCATAAATACGTAGATTTGGATTCCTGAGGATTTCCCCATAGCTCTATAAGATATTTTATCTGATTGTTTACAGGGATTTTTATTTCAGTTGAATTGGATCTCCTTGTTTTCTGCCTTACAAACTCAATAAATCCATTATTGATATCTGAATATTGTAATTTACAAAGGTCATAGGCATTAAGGCCCTGCAGTAAATACATGATTTTCCAACTGTCAACATAGAACCGGCCCGGATGAGAATTTTCATAAACATGATTGAAGATAGCCTTTAGCTCATCGGTTGTGAGGGCAATTTTACGTCCTGCAGGTGTAGGTATTTTAAAACCGCTTTTGTTTTGATTGTTGTGAAATGGATAAGACTTTGTTATTCCCAGTGAAATTGCATAATTGAACAATTCCCTTAAATGTCTTAAATAAATGCTGGTTGTGGTTTCGCTCTTGCCTTTATCTTTCATCCACTTTGCATATTTTTTCAAGAATTCTGAAGTAACTACCTCAAATTTCAATGTTTTGAGCTTTGAAAATGTCTGTAATGATTTTAAAGTGTTCTGATAAACTGTAGCTGAATTGAACCTCTCATCTTCTTTAAGTCCCTTCACTTTCCTCTCCAACTGATAAAATACATCATTCTCCTTATAAAGTTTTTTATCTTCATATTGTTTTTTGAATGATTCGAAAGTAAATGGAATCAGGGAATCAGCTACATTTTGATATTTACGTTCAAGCTCCATGAGTATGTCCTGAAACCTTTTTTTAACTCCCTTTTTTGATTCCATCACCTCATTGAATGTATCTTCATCAAGTGAGAAATTCTTTGAACCTGAGTATTGGAATTTTTCAAGGTCATTTGTAAGTATAGGGTTTAACCTGCTTGATTCAATTTTATAATACCTCTTTTCCCGTTCGTAGGTAACTTTAAGTTTCAAAGGATAGGTATTATCTTTTACTTTTATCTGGCTCCTTTTATCCAGGTGAATCCTAACTGTAACTCCCATGATTTAATATTTGATGAAAGACATTAAAAATTTGCCCCACAAATTGCCCCACAAATATAATAAATTTCCATTAAAATTGAATAATTTGCATTTTATAAAAAATGCTTGAAATCCCCTATTTTCATAGGATGTATAGATTAACATTGAGAATTTACAAAAATAAACGGAGTATGATTCATAATCATGAGGTCGGCGGTTCAAGCCCGCCTCTCGCTACGGTAAGAA
>OBJA01002246.1_pt1 | contig 11473 bp, 7 predicted proteins | sample 1519751 | NCBI WGS metagenome assembly OBJA01 (sample SAMEA3881238, study PRJEB22517) | soil metagenome | biome: lake sediment; feature: soda lake sediment; material: sediment, water from around vicinity | place: India | collected 2013-12-23 | depth 3 m
AGTTCCGTTCCTCATCAACGGGTGGGGGCGTAATACAGGATACTGCATCAACGGCGGCTTTAACGGCAGTGGTTGCCGCCCGTGAACGTGCAACACATCTGGAATCGAATAAAGAGGGGGTGAAGCAAACCCTTGTAGCTTACGTTTCTTCTCAAACACATTCTTCATTGGAGAAGGCTGTGAAAATTGCCGGAATAGGAAGTGCAAACCTGCGGATTATTGATGTTGATCACCAATTTGCGATGCGGCCTGAATTACTTGAAAAACAAATAAAGCAAGATAAGAATAATGGGCTGACCCCCTTTTTTGTATGTGCCACAATGGGTACAACCTCCTCAAATGCCATGGACCCTATAAGAAGGATCGGGGAGATTTGCCGTTCAGAAAAATGCTGGCTGCATGTCGATGGAGCTATGGCGGGTACTGCCATGTTGTGCCCCGAATACAGGCATTACCTGGATGGAATTGAACTGGCCGACAGTTTTTCGTTTAACCCCCATAAATGGATGTTTACCAATTTCGACTGTGATGTATTTTGGGTGGCCAACCGAAGAGAACTGATTGATACATTCTCCATATTGCCCGAGTATTTAAGAAATAAAGCTACCGAATCGGGTGAAGTGTTCGATTACCGTGACTGGCATGTGCAGCTGGGCCGGCGCTTTCGTGCACTGAAACTGTGGTTTGTAATCCGTCACTATGGGGTGGAAGGCCTGCAGTTCCATATTCGAAAACATGTGCAAATGGCACAGCAATTTGCCGAATGGGTGGAACAATCAGATGCTTTCGAGCTGGTTTTGAAGCCACCGCTTAACCTTGTTTGCTTTCGCTGTAAAGGGGATGATGCCTTCAACATGAATGTGATGACTTCGATAAATGAATCGGGAAAGGCTTTCTTTACACATACCAGGCTCAACAATAAGATCGTTCTCCGGATGAGCATCGGGCAAACGCATACCGAAATGAAGCATGTGCGCCAGACATGGGAACTGATACAGCAAACAGCTGGGAATTTATCCTGAATTCAGGGAGCGGCAATGGATTAGCAGTGGCATAGGTTTTGGTTTCGTGGGGTTGTTAAATATTTGTATTTTTGGGAAAGAATAAAGCAGGAGGGATGAATTGTGAAGAAATGGATGTACATATTGCTTATGTTTTGCGGACTGGGTGTCTACAGCCAGGAATTGCAGATGCCTGACCTTGAAGAGACCGATACCCTGCAGCTGGAGGTGGAAAGAGACCTTAATTACCGGCAGCTTATGTCAGGGTCGGTGAATACGGGCAGCCTGATGCTTCCGTTTCAGTTGCCGGAACTGGAGTTTAATGCGGGGCTTTCCAGTCACCTGTCGTTCGATTCATCAGAACTATTTTCAGATCAGCTTCAGGTGAGCCCTTATTCTGCCGGGTATTTGGGATTGGCTGCTTCTCCGTTTTTTCGCAACGAGACCTTGTTCAGCAGTGCTGCCTACAGGATAAATGATCGCGTCACTCTTGGAGGATACAGCTTTGGAGCCAATTCTGTTTTTTCCTCACCCTTGCCGAATCGGGGCCCGAACAGCTTCGATGTGCGCGGCTCCACCATGTTCATGCAGTATAAAGTTTCAAAGAACTTTAAAATTGAAACACGTGTGAATGTAACACAGGGACCAGGCCCCGGGTTTTAATTGCATGCTGCGGAACACCCTGATTTTTTGTGACACTACTATAATCATTCAACTGTGAACTTTAAACTCATTTTTTCATGTTAACAGTATATAAAGCCTCGGCCGGTTCGGGGAAAACATTTCAGCTGGTTGCCGAATACCTGAAGCTTCTGCTTGTAAATCCTTACAGTTATAAGCAAATACTGGCTGTTACATTTACAAATAAGGCTACTACCGAAATGAAAAGCCGGATTATGGAACAGTTGCATAATTTGGCAAAAATGGGCGATTCTCCATATATGTCACTTCTGAAAAAGGAGCTATCGCTGGAAGAAACCGTTATCAGGCAGAAAGCCCGGCAGTCACTCAAAAATATTCTGCACGATTACAGCCGGTTTTCTATAAGTACGATTGATTCTTTTACTCAGCGTATCATTAAGGCATTTAACCGTGAAATGGGAATTTCACCTCATTTTGTTCTGGAACTCGACAACGATCTGGTACTTGAAGAAGCGGTTGACCGCCTGCTGGCTAAAGTGGATGACGACATGCAGTTGAGAAAATGGCTGGTGGATTTCAGCAGGGAAAAAATAATGGAGAACCGCAGCCAGCGGATCGAGTCCGACATCAAGTCATTGGGCAATGAGTTGTTTAAAGAAAGATTTCAGGTTTTTTTTCCAGGGAACAACGAAACGGTTTATTCGCGGGAGAACCTAAATGAGTTCAGAAAGGAGCTGGAAAAAATTACAGCCGTATTTGAAAACACCCTTCAATCGAAAGCACGTACCACTATGAATCGTATTGAATCCTGGGGATTCTCTGCCGATGATTTTTCTTACAAATCGGCCGGAGTGGCAGGTTATTTGACTAACCTTGCTGCAAAGGATATCCGGGAACCCGGTGCAAGGGTTTTGAGCGCTGCAGCATCGGCCGATAAATGGTTTGCAAAAAATCATCCTCAGAAAAATCAGCTTGCTTCGCTTGTAGAGGGTTTATTGCAACCTGCATTGAACGAAATAATTGATTTTTATAATAAGAACAGGATTGTTTATAATTCGGCAACGGAGGTAATGAAACAAATGCGGATCCTGGGGATTTTGACCGACCTGCAAGAAGAGATCAGACTGCTTCTGCAGGAGAAAGGCATTTTGCAACTCTCGGATTCGAATTTGCTGCTGAGTAAAATTATTGGCGACAGCGATTCCCCGTTTATTTATGAAAAGATTGGAACCTGGTACAACTATTTTATGATCGATGAGTTTCAGGATACCTCCTTGTTGCAGTGGAATAATTTTAAGCCGTTGGTTGCAAATGCCCTTTCAGAAGGTAGCCCTGCCCTTTTGGTAGGTGATGTTAAACAATCGATATACAGGTGGCGCAACAGCGACTGGAACATTCTGGCCAGTCGGATAGAGACCGAATTTCCACTGCATCCTCCTGAATCGGTTTCGTTGCAGCAGAATTGGCGCAGCAGGAGAAACATTATCGATTTCAATAATTCGGTTGTGGGAGCTTTGATGCAAACTTTTGAAGAACACCTGTTCAATGAGTTCATTTCAGATGAATACCTGCGGAAGTTCAGGTATGTATATCAGGAATACAGCCAGGTGCCCGGAAATCCAAAGGCTGAAAAAAGCGGAATGACAGAAGTAACTTTTCTGCAGGAGGCAAATTTCGAACAGGTCTCTGCATGGCTGTTGGTTGACCAGGTGAAGAGGCTGCAGGATAATGGACTGAAGGCTTCGGAAATTGCCATTCTGATTCGCAGGAAAGCGGAAGGTGCCCTTATTGTGGAAGCGTTCATGGAAGCCGCCATGCGGGAGGAAAATGCCGGCTACAATTTGTCGGTACTTTCAAATGAATCGTTGTTTCTGTATGCCTCGCGGGGAGTAAACTTTGTAATTCTGGTGGTAGAGGTATTGACCGATCCGGAAGGAACAATCCCAAAAATGGCCATGCTGTACCTTTGGCTATCGTGGTTGAAGCCACTGAGGGAGAACCAGGTGAAGGATGCTGCAGATAGAGATCAACAGGCTTTAACCGAAATGTGGATCAGGGATGAGGAGTTGGAAGCAGTTTTTGAAGCAGAACTCGGGGAAAAGATCAGGCGTGTACAGGAAAAAATCACTGTTTGCTCGCTCGACGAGATGGTCATGCAGATTTGTTCTGCTTTTAAACTATTTGAGTTGCGGGCAGAGTTGCCATATCTGCAGACCCTGATTGATCAGGCTGCTGAAATAAAAACCTCGCTTTCGAACGACCTTTCCAATTTTCTTTTCTGGTGGAGGGCCAAAGGCTGCAAAATATCGGTCAATGTGAACGAAGAGGTCGATTCCATAAGGCTGCTGACTATTCATAAATCAAAAGGGCTGGAGTTTGAGGCTGTGTTACTGCCGTTGTTTAATTTCGACAGCTCATGGGTGGGGAATCAGGCGCCAACTCTCTGGTGCAGGGCACAAATTGAACCATTTTGCCGGTTTGCCCTGTTGCCCGTAAAAGCAGGCGCAAAACTGACCGGCACCTTATTCCGGGATGACTACCTGGACGAGAAATTGAGCAGTATCATCGATTCAATGAACCTGATATATGTCGCATTTACCCGGGCTAAATCGGTACTGTACATCAATTGCAAAAAACCGGAAGATAAAAAAAATGGTGAACAGGGAAAGACGGTAAATGCATTGCTTGAGCATTCACTCGTCCAAATGAGCCGGACCGCTCTGTTTGCAAAATGCTGGAATTCCGATAAAACTGTTTTTACATTTGGAGAACTTCCCGTATTTAACATGTTTCACAATGTTGGAAAAGGTAATTTCATTAATGATTACCATTTTAGCGATTTCAGCAAACGGATTGGGTTACGCCTTAAAAGCGATGCCTTTTTAGTGCAGGACCAACAAAACCGATCGGTGAAAAATACGGGAAAACTGGTTCATGAGATCCTTGCTTCGGTGATTGTCGAGGCCGATATTGAAAAGGCATGCAATAAATCATTTGCTGAAGGGAGCATAACTGCTGCTGAACGGGACCATATAATGAATAAACTGGGCAAAAGTATGCTTAAGCCTGAAATTAAGAAATGGTTTAATGGCAGTTATAAGGTTTTGAATGAGCGCAACCTGTTGTCGGGCGATAAACAACTGCGGCCCGACCGGATTATGATTTCGGGACGCAATGCAGTTGTTGCTGATTACAAATGGGGTGAAATAAAACAAGAAAAGTACAATGCACAGGTGAGCAGGTACGCCGGGTTTTTGAAAAAATGTGGCTATGAAAAAGTGGAAGGTTATATCTGGTATATAAATCTTGAAGAGGTTGAAAAAGTAGGAGAGTGGAGCTAAGGGGCATCCCTGATTTCAATTAAGGCGCATCATCGGAGTCCGGTATTACGATGCAGCTAAAAAATTATTTGTAATTTTGACGGCAATAAAAATATTTCCAATATTCAATAGTACCAAGGATGATCCAACGAATTCAAACGGTTTACATATTTATGGCAGCTGTTATTACAGCTTTGCTGTTCGGGTTTGATTTTGCCGAAATGATTGTTAACGGCGAGTTGTATGTTTTTGATGCCACCGGAATAATGCATGGTGAAGAAGTCGTATTCGACGGTTTGCCGGTTATGGGGTTCATCGGCCTTATAGTTTTATTGCATGTGGCAGTTATTTTTATGTATACTAACCGCATCCGGCAAATAAGGATACTGGCCTTTACAATCATATTACTACTGGGGTTGATAGGCATCATGTTCTATTTTTTACATTCAGGGTTTGAAAATCCTGAAGTAGCTTATAAAATCCCCATGGCATTCCCCCTTGTTGCTGCGATTTTTGATTATCTGGCCATAAGGGCGATTGGCAAGGATGAAGCACTGGTGCGAAGCCTGGACCGTATAAGATAACAACAATGAAAGCCCTCGTATTTTCTGCCGGACTGGGCACAAGGTTAAATGAGGAAACGTTGAATAAACCAAAGGCTCTTGTAGACATAGGTGGAAAATCATTGTTGCAGCATGTTATCGAAAAGCTAAGCAGGGAAGGCATTTCTGAAATCGTTGTCAATGTTCATCATTATTCGGAACTTATTATTGATTTTTTAAACACCCACGATTTTGGAGTGGAAGTACGGGTTTCGGATGAATCCGACAAGCTGCTTGACACAGGAGGAGGATTAAAAAAAGCTGCTCCGTTATTATTGCAAACCAATGAGCCGATACTCATGTACAACGTTGATGTATTAAGCTCAATCGCTATTGCCGACCTGTACAACGAACATTTGCAATCGGGTGCATTGGCTACACTGGTCGTCAGAAACCGTGAGACACAGCGTTATTTCAAATTCAGCGAAGATAAACAACTGGTTGGTTGGATAAATAAAAAGTCGGGGGAAAAGAAAATTTCTGTTCCCGCTCTGTTTGAAACTGCTTCTGAAATGGCATTCAGCGGGATCCACATTGCCAATCCTGAAATATTTGATTTAATGCCTGAAGAAGATGTTTTCTCCATAACAAACCTTTACCTTGAACTTGCACAAAGCCATTTAATCAGGGGGTATTTCGATCACTCCAGTTTGTGGATGGATACAGGTAAACCTAAAGAACTGGAAACAGCCCGACGTTTATATCAATAAATTTCCGATATTTAACTTGTTTTAAAAGAGCGAATTCGAATCTATAACCTGTTTTTTTTGCTTATATGGCAAGGTTAATTTTAAAAAAGCCTTTTCAGCAAGAAAAAAAAATGACCAGCCTGGTGGCAGGGATAGTTGTATTTTTATTTATCCTGTTATTTGTTGATCTTGAACCAGGCCGGCCTCAGATCACCCGCACCTTTGCTGTAGCCATGTTAATGGCCATCTGGTGGGTGAAGGAAGCATTGCCGCTGTCGGTTACTGCTCTGGTGCCACTGGCGGCGTTTCCATTACTGGGCATAATCGACGGCAAAGCGGTTTCGGAAGCCTACATGAACCACATCATTTTTTTGTTTATTGGCGGATTTATTATTGCATTGGCCATGGAGCGCTGGAATTTGCATAAGCGAATTGCTCTTGTCATTCTCAGGGGGGTAGGTGTAAGCCCTGCCCGTATTTTATTTGGGTTTATGTTTGCTTCAATGGCCCTGTCGATGTGGATATCAAATACAGCAACCACTATGATGATGATTCCCATCGTTGCATCAATCCTATATAAGATCGAAGAAAATATTGGTAAAGATAAGATCTCAGGATATGCTTTGGGGTTGCTTTTGGGCATTGCCTACAGCGCTTCAATCGGGGGAAATGCCACATTGGTAGGTACGCCTACTAACCTTATATGTGTGCGAATCCTGTCGGTCCTTTATCCTGAAGCCCCTGAAATATCATTTACCCAATGGCTGTTATTTGCTTTCCCCATTACAATAATCATGTTTGCAGCTGCTTTTTTACTGCTTTATATGCTTTACCGGCCAAAAGAAGACTGGAACAACATTTCGTCTGATACTTTTAAAACACAGTTAAAGGAGCTTGGCAAACCAACCTATGAGGAGAAGGTGGTGTTTGTATTGTTTATTTTTTTGGCGGCTTTGTGGATTACCCGTGCCGAGATTCGGTCCGAAAGCTTTACTTTCAGGGGGTGGGCATCTCTGTTTGAAAGCCCTGGTTTTATAAACGACGGCACAGTGGCCATTTTTGTTTCGCTGCTTCTGTTTATCTGGCCGGCAAAAAACAGCAGCGGCGGCAAGATAATGGACTGGGAAACTGCCAACCGGCTTCCCTGGAACATTGTGCTGCTTTTTGGCGGTGGATTTGCCCTTGCACAGGGGTTTGAAAACTCAGGACTGGCATTATGGTTTGGTCAACAACTTGCCGGGGGTGCAGGCATTCCTTCCATAGTATTTATGCTGATCATTGTTGCTTTGATGTCGTTCCTTACCGAATTGACCTCCAATGTGGCCTCAACCCAAATGTTGCTTCCGGTATTTGCCAGTATTGCAGTGGCTACAGGTGATAACCCTTTACTTTTTATGATTCCTGCAACAATTGCCTCTTCGCTGGCCTTTATGCTGCCCACGGCCACCCCTCCCAATGCCATTGTTTTTGGCAGCGGGCGTATTACAATCGACCGGATGATGCGAACCGGGTTCACACTAAATCTGCTGGGTATCCTGATTGTTACCCTGATGACCTGGTTGATGATCGGGTATTTCTTTGGTGTTTCATTCGATGTGGTTCCTGTGTGGGCCAAATGACTTTACAGGCTGGCCCATATCCGTGCCAGGGAATGTCCCGGTGCTTTTATCTGTAGATCCAGAAAATAGCCAAAAGGAGTTTGTGCTGTAGAATAGCCTCCGTTTTTCAACCGTATTTCGGCACCGTTAAAAATATCTTTTGTAAATTCAACCGAGGCTTTTGTATCGGCCAGATGGGCAAATGAGTGCAGGATAATGTTGCGGCAGTTGTTTTTGCGGGCTGCCCACTTCAGGTGATTCACCAGTTTTTTCTCCCTGCTCTTTAGATCGTAATCCTCATCTGATATTTCAATATGTATAAACGCCAGAATCGAGTCGGTAAAAGATTCTCCTTCTTTTACAACGGCCTCCCCTTCCAGGTTCTTTTGTGCAGGAGCATAACTGAATTCATTCACATACATTACAAGTACTTTCATTTATTGTTTCAATTATTTCAACATTTGTTCACTTTAATATTTTATCCGTTAAATTAGTGGAAATAATAGTTTGTCAAATTCCTGTTTCCCCATGAATTAATAAATACGATTATGCTGATTTTAGGATGTGGGAAACGGTTCCCAACACAAACACAGGAATACATGCCCATTTAGTATTTATTCTTTGTTTTTTTAAAAGCTTCAATATACGGTAATAAATTTATATTATTCAGAACAGATCATGCAGCTATACGTATTTTTACCGAAACAGGCATTCATTTTGCTCAGGAAGAAATTAGAAAGTGTTATTAAATATTAACTTTGACGCAAAAGAAAACAGGATGCGATTGTTGTTGTTACTTGCAGTTTTTATTTTCATGGCAGCTGAACCTGCTGATGCTCAGGTATCGCAGGGTGGCTGGCCACTGGAAATCCCTGCATTGCGGGCACGGGGTGTCCCTGAAATGAGAATGCCCCGCGTAAACAACAAAATGTTGCAACAAAAGGCCATGGAGCGGGAAGCTCAAAACGGCAGACATAAATCGTTGGAGTTTGCCCATGGTTTCGAGGTGAATTTTTCACCCGCTACCGATGGATTATGGATTAACAATATTCAGGGATACGATGTTTGGCAAATAAAAATACGATCGGAAGGGGCCTATTCCATTCATCTGGTTTTCGACAAGTTTCATCTTTCCAAAGGCAGCAGGCTATTTATAATTAGCCAAACAACTGGCCACACATTGGGTGCATTTACTTCTGCAAACAATAAGGCTACCAATAATTTTGCCACGGCACCTGTTGCAGGGGATGAACTTACAGTTCAATTTGAGGTTCCGGCAGGACAAGATGGCACTAATGATTTCGAAATTTCAATTGTAAATCATGATTATATAGGAATTTTAAAATACAACGACCGCCAACCAACAAAAGAACGGGCCGGTTCATGCAACATTGACATTAATTGTTTGGAAGGAGAGCCGTTGATGGATGAAAGGGATGCGGTATGCCGGATTATTACTTCAAAAAGAATAGGTACCAGAACATTCAGCGAAGTATGCACCGGGGTTTTAATAAATAATACGGCAGAAGATCAGAAACCATATATAATGACCGCGGCTCATTGCATCGAAGAAGCCCGCTTTGCCGAAACATCTGTTTTTACTTTTAATTACGAAAGCCCTTATTGTGCCCCTTTGTTCGGGGATCCGGGGAATTCCATTTCCGGTTCGGTGCTGCGGGCACTATCCGACAGCCTTGATTTTGCCCTTGTTGAACTGAGCCTGATTCCACCTCCGGATTACAGGCCTTTTTTTGCCGGATGGGAAAATCAGTTGAATTTACCATCCTCAACTGCCAGCATTCACCATCCACAGGGAGATGTAAAGAAAATTGCAGTTGACATGGATGCCCCTTCGATTTCCAATTTTGGAAAGGATTATACCCCTTCGGGGTTTTTACAGGTAAAGAGGTGGGAAGCTGGCGTTACTGAAGCCGGTTCTTCGGGAGCCCCGTTGTTTAATCAAAACAAAAGACTGACAGGAACCCTCACAGGCGGGAATGCGAAATGCGACAGTCCGGTGGAAGATTACTTTGCACGGTTCGATCTGGCATGGGAATACAAGTCCGATCCGTCGGGCCAGTTAAAATATTGGCTTGACCCGCTAAATACCAATACCAGAAGTTTGACTGGAAAACGATTTTATTCAGGTGAAGAGTTTTGTATGGCATTTACAAATCTTGAACATTATGATGAACATCAGAACGTTGTCCTGGAAGAGGCAGGGCAGCAGGCGGGGTACTGGGGTGGAACCAACAGTTTGAATATAACAGCAATTGCCGAAAAATTCACGGTGCCGGGCGACGAGCAATTATTTGGAGTTTCAATCGGGGTGGGGTGGATTCAACTGGTAAATCCTTTGGGCAACAGTGAAATCACAGTAAAGGTGTTTGACGGCAATTTTGCTCCCGAAACCCTTATTTATTCAAAAAAGGTACCCGTCAGAAGTATGGTAGCCGATGCCATGAATTTTATTCAGTTCGACCGGATTGTTGAGCCTTCCGATACTTTTTTTATTGCAATTGAATTGACAAGCCTGCACCCCCAGGATGAATTTGTTGTTTACCAATCGTTGCGGCAACCGGGCAGAGAAAATTTCTTCTGGTTTCAGCGCAATAACGTATGGTACGATTTCAGGCAGGTTAACCGGGAAGGTTTTTCTCTTACAAATGTCATTGAACTGGTGGCCTGTAACGTGAATGCACCGTCAACCGACCGGCCTTTAGTCGAAGGCCTTATGGAGTCGATGATTTATCCCAATCCCACACAGGGACTTTTTACATTTGAAACCGGACAGGAAATTTTTCAGGATGCAGTTAAAGTTTATAACCTTTTGGGAAAGGAAGTGAATGCAAAATTTTACCAATTCCGGGAGAAAAAAATTGAAATAGATTTGTCGGGAAACATGCCGGGAGTTTATTTTGTGCGTTTTAATTCAAAACACGGCAGGATTTCTGGAAAAGTAATATATAATCCCCGGTAATTTATGAATATTCGTCTGGTTACATGTTTTTTATTTGTATTGTTTTTCATTGCAGGGTGCAGGAATCATCAGAATAATGAAATAAGCCAAGGCAGCCGAAGCGATCGTGCACGAGGTTTTACTGTTGAAGAATTACCCGGTATTATAAAATTAACTGTATTTAATCCCTGGGAAAAAGCCACGAATGTGTCGTTTGATTATTACTTGATTAACAGGGAGATTGGAATTCCGGATTCGCTTGCCGGCAAACGAATAATAAAAACACCGGTCAACAGGGTTATCTGTTTGTCGACTACCCATCTGGCCTACCTCGATGTTCTGGGAGAACACGATGCTGTGGCAGGAATTTCGGGGAGCCGGTACATCTCCAACCCTGCGGTGCGAAAGCGCATGGAGCAGGGTGATGTTCCGGATGTTGGCTACGGGCAGAACCTGAATTACGAATTGATTGTCAACCTAAAGCCCGATCTGGTGATGGCGTACGGAGTCGGAAGCGAGGTGACAAGTTATACCGGGAAACTGGAAGAACTTGGCATCCCGGTAGTAATGGTGGCTGAATACCTCGAAGAATCACCGCTGGGAAGGGCCGAATGGATCCGGTTTATGGGGACACTGTTCGAAAAACAGCATCTGGCCGATGC
>OBJA01002247.1_pt1 | contig 11467 bp, 7 predicted proteins | sample 1519751 | NCBI WGS metagenome assembly OBJA01 (sample SAMEA3881238, study PRJEB22517) | soil metagenome | biome: lake sediment; feature: soda lake sediment; material: sediment, water from around vicinity | place: India | collected 2013-12-23 | depth 3 m
TTCAAGAGCCGGTAGCGCTTAGCGCGGGCCTTGCCGTCCGCCCGGATGCGGGTTTCCAGCTCCTCAAGGATGACCTCCTGGATCCGGGCAAATTCTGCCTGCCGGGCAGGGGGGAGATGATCGAGGGAAGTCTGCAACGGTTCGGGCCTTCAGGTATCTGGCAACGGTGGACATTCTCCGAAATCGAGGCGGCCCTGTCTATTGCAGATTGAGGCATTCGAGGAGGTTAATCGGGGCCGTCCGGGGACCAAAGCGCTGAAGCGTGTCTGGAGGAGCTTGCCGGAACCCCGGAAGTTCATCTTTCAGCGGGGCTGACCGGCTCAGCTGCGCCCCTCGGCGCGACTCACGCGCCCCGCCGCAGGACTTTCAGAGGTCCCCTCTCTCTAATTTGGCTCACGCAGGCCGAGCCGGACCGGCGCCATACTGGTTTCAGGACATGGGCGCGGTTTTATGCGGGGGGCAACCGAGCGATCCTCGCCTCGGGGAGGTACAAGCCGGCCTCGCACAAGGATCTGACTTTCCGGAGAGACGCCCTTGCGGCGCCTGAACAAGCGACGTGCCCGTCTATTGCCTGCCGCGCCTTTGCCGGTATTCAGGGAAGGTGGGCCGGCGCAGCGATAAGACCTGGTTCAAAACCTGCGCCCCGTTGCTCATGCTTCGCGGTTTTCCGACGGCCCACATTTTTCCTTTCAGGGTTGCGTTTGTGATCAACTTTTGTCAGATTCCCTCCAGCATCTCTCCGGAGGGCTCGGGGCGTCGGAAACCCCGTCAGAGCATGAGTTCAGTCCTGCGCGCACTGTTTTCGCGAACGGCAACGCTATGCCTGATACCTGACGCTGCCGGTCTGTATTCCGGGACAGGATGCGCAGGGCGTCGGAAACCCTGGAGAAGCATCAGACCTGTTTGCGAGCGCCTTGCCGCAAATCCCTCGTGCTTGTCTGACGGTCCGGCGATGAATGGGCAGGGAGGACGCGCCATGGCGTCGGCAGATCATCGCAGACCAGCAGCGGAAGCGGCCGCAAAGGCTGTCAGCTCGGGCGCACTGAAGACATCAGTATACGGATATAATAGCGCTCGGCCTGATTTTCCGGGGCTGCCCCTCACGCAGCTCTTCCGCAGCCAGTACCACCAGCTGGTGAGGTTCTGCCGGATCCGGATACCGGACCAGGCGGATGCCGAGGACATCGTGCAGGCGGCGTTCCTGAATGCGCGCCGGGCCTATCCGGACAAGGGGATAGACGAGCTCCGGCCGCTGCTGTTCACGCTGGTGCGGAACGGGGCGCTGGATTTCCTGCGGTCGGGAGAACATCGCCGGCGGCAGGCCTCGGTCGAGATCGGGGAGGCGGCCAGCCACATTGCCTGCGACCGGTCTCCCACTCCGGAGCAACAGCTCATGCATGCTGACAGGCTGAAAACTGCACAGAAGATCATTGATGGCATGGCCCCGCACCGGCGCGACGCCCTGCTGCTTCACCGGATCGAGGGGCTGACTTACGCCGAAATCGAAATGCGCCTGTCCATGTCACGCACCGGCGTCATTGTCGCGATTGCCGAGGCCGTGGCTGAACTGGCCGAGGGGCTCGCCCGCGCGGAAGGGCGGGGCATCCCGCCTGGCCGGTGACAGCCGGGACGCTAGGAACGGTTACTGGTCCGTGCGCTTGGATGTGTAATTATTGTGCATCTCAAATGCGAGATAATTGCATGCTCTACGTTGTTGGCGATAAGATTGACCGGATAACGGCTCATCGCAAGGCTGATGCAGGTGAGCTCCCTCAGGTCGTCTGAGGGTAAACCTTGACGCTGCTTCAGATGTTGAGCAGGTCCTGCGGGAGTTTGCTTCCTGCATCGCCGGCCTCTGCCGTGATCAGCTTTCCCGCCATGGCAGGCTCAGATAGAATGCGCGTACACGATCAAAGAACGCTTCAAATTCCGGCAGGTCGCCGATTTCCAGAGCCAGGCTGTTCCAGTCGGCGCCGGGCCGGCGTCTGCCTTCCGGATCATTAAGGGATTCCCGCGTCGGCGAAATATGCCGGGCCTCACATTTTTCGATCAAAGTGGAGAGGACCGCGGCCCGTCCTTCGACATCAAACACGTGGCCACGGAAAAGCCGGTCGGGGTCATAGACGTCCTGACGTCTGCTCCGGTTGCGGATTACCAGTTGAAGCATCGCGCGGTATTTCTCGCCATGAGATCAGTCATGCGGTATGCAGGGCGTCGTCTCCGCCTGCGCGTCCCGCCATGATCTGGCTAAGCAGCCGGGTAGGGCCCGCGCGATCGAGCCGGGTCACCATCAGCGCGGCAGGGACGCGGTTCGTCAGGCCCCCGCGCTGCATCGCCGAAAGGTGTGAGCCGGACCGGCAAGGCAGGTGAGTCCGTTGGAAGGCAGGTCCGGCCAGGCAATCACCCTCAGGAGGCGGCTGCCATAGTCCGGGGCCGGCTTCAGTATACCTGACTTCCTGAGGTTATTGCGCAAACGGACATAAACCTCAGCAATCGGGGCCGGGTCGCGCAGGTAAAGCGCCTCGCGATCTTGATCCTTGTACATGCGCCAGATGAGCTCGTAGAGTTCGAATGGCGAGATCACAGGCGCGCCGGCGCTCGCGTTCAGCTCCAGGGCGGGAAGGGGTCTTCCAGGCCGGTCCGGGGCTGCAGGCTGCCGGCCTTTGAGGTTGCGCCCGGATCTGTGAGACAGGCGTCGAGCCTGGCGGTGAGGGCGGCCTGGTCCATTCCGATGCCGATCAGCACGATTTCCTGGCGGCGGTCGCCGAAGCGGGCGTCCCAGACGCTTTCAAGATAGCGCAGCACTTCGGGACTGTCCGGGCGTTGATCTTCGGGCACGGCCGCCCACCAGCGGCCCATCCGCTCATGCCGCACCAGCGCGCCCGCCTGGCTTATCTCCGCCATCCAGTCAGGCCGTGTCGCGAGCCAGAAGAACCCTTTGGCCCGGACCACGTTCGGCCAGGGAGAATTCACGAAAGCATGAAACTTTGCCGGGTCGAACGGGCGGCGCGCGCGATAGACGAAGCTTTCAATGCCGTATTCCTCGCTTTCGGGCACATGGTCTGCAAAGCCGTAGAGTTCCTTGGCCCAATGCGGATGCTGGTGTGCCTTTTCAAAGTCAAAGCGGCCCGTGCCGAGCACCTCGCCAAGCTCCACATCCGAGAAATCCGTTTCGATGATCCTGGCATCCGTATTCAGGGAACGGATCAGCTGATGGATGATTTCGCAGTCACCGGGTGAAACCAGGCTGACCTTGTTCATGATGATGACATCGGCAAACTCGATCTGGTCCACCAGAAGCTGGACCAGGGGGCGCTCATCGTCTTCTCCGAGGCTTTCGCCGCGGTCTGCCAGAAAATCCGTACTCGAATAATCACTGAGAATATTGACCGCATCGACGACCGTAACCATCGTGTCGATCTGGGCGATATCTCCGAGCGAGTAACCCGCCTCATCCCGGAAATCGAAGGTGGCGGCCACCGGCAGGGGCTCAGAAATGCCGGTGGATTCGATCAGCAGATAGTCAAAGCGCCCTTCCTCCGCGAGGCGCGCGACCTCCTTCAGAAGATCTTCGCGCAGCGTGCAGCAGATGCAGCCATTGGACATCTCCACCAGCGCTTCTTCCGTGCGGGAGAGGCCCGCGCCGCTCTGCCGCACGAGCTCAGCGTCAATGTTCACCTCGCTCATGTCGTTGACGATGACCGCCACGCGGCGGCCTTCCCGGTTGTTGAGGATGTGATTGAGCAGCGTGGTCTTCCCGGCGCCCAGAAAGCCGGAAAGCACGGTGACGGGGAGTTTGGCGGTCTGTGTCATGGCGGTCTCGACAGGGCTTGAAATGTAATGTTATTACATAATTATAACTGGAGAGGACGCAAGATGAGTTTGCTGCAGGATCTGGCGGAAAAAGAGGGGATGCAGGAGCGCGCCGCAGAGCCTGTCATCTTCTGCCACAGCCTTGAAGCGCTGATGGAGGCCGGCCTGGGGGATGTGGCCGAGCTCGCCCTCTGGCCGCGTCAGCCTTCGCCAGGTCTTGTGGCAGCATTTGAGGCGCTGGATTGTTCCAGCTTCGAAGACCTTCGCTTCACAGGCCGGCCAGACGACGTGCGGCAGCGCGCCGTGGCCTGGCTCACGCAATCCAGCTGGCCGGCACTGGTGCGCCAAACGCTTCTCGGGGACGTTCAGGCGGCATTTGCCTGCATCGGGGATATCGATGCTGATTGTACCTTCAGGCTTGAACATGTGAGCGATGATGCCTGCCGGAAGTTTCACAAGGACGATACTGATTTTCGTCTGATCACGACCTATTTCGGGCGCGGCACGCAATGGCGGGTGGAGACGGCGGGGGAGGAGCCTGGCCCCATCCATGAAATGAAGCCGCATGAAACCGCCATGCTTCTCGGCCAGCGCTGCAGCCTCGAAAATTGCGTGCTCCACAGGTCCCCGCCGATTGAAGGCAGCGGGCAGGCACGCCTGGTTCTGGTGCTGGATTTCGAGCGGCCAGATTATTGCTGACCCGGCCGCAAGCGGGCGCTCCGTCCTGATCAAGATCAGTATAGGGATTATGCCTCCTGGCCTGGCCGCGAGGGCGCAAGGGGCATTGAGGGCGCAGGTTGAGCATTGCCTGCGTATACAAAATACCCTTCGAAATTAACCTACTAGTGCATTAAGAAGTCGCCAGTTTATCTGAAACTTCACGCTTGAAATGTACCGCCTGATAACTGGTTTGAATATCAGACGGACCCAGCGATGGCGTATGGCGACACATCCCGGCCATCAGGCCTGCCAGCTTCCCGGTTCGCGCCCCTGCGCACCGTAAGCGGCCTGATCGCGCTCGGCTTGATCGCAGTTATCGCTGCGGCGCCTGTACCCGATGCGGTTCAGGTCCAGCTGTGCGTGGCGACGATTGCCACCTATTTCCTGATGGGGTGGCTACGCCCGACGGGCGGCCCTTTCCGCGTGTTCGTGGCGCTGCTCATTATCTTCACCAGCACACGCTACATGATTTGGCGTGTCACCGAGACGATGCCCACCGACTCGGCGCTGTCGATCGCCGGCGGAATATTCCTGCTGGGGGCGGAGAGCTATGGCTATGTGCTGCTTCTGCTCTCCACCTTCCTGTCCGTCGATGTTTACAAGCGCGCGCCCCGGCCTGCGCCGGTGTCGGCAAGGCGCTCGCCCACCGTCGATATTCTGGTTCCAAGCTATAATGAGCCCGATGAGCTGCTCGAGGTCACGCTGACCGCGGCGCTCAATGTGAGCTATCCAGCGGGCCGGATGAAGGTTTACCTTCTGGATGATGGCGGCACGCTCGCCAAGCGGACACAGGCCGATCCGGTCAAGGCAGCAGAGGCGGAGGCGCGGCATGAGCGGCTGAAGGCCATGTGCGACCGTCTCGGGGCGAACTATCTGACCCGCGAGAAGAACGAACACGCCAAGGCCGGAAACATCAACGCAGCCCTTAAGGAGACCAGCGGCGATCTCGTTCTGATCCTCGACGCCGACCATGTGCCGGCCGCCGACATCCTTGTGCGGACGGTGGGGTATTTTGTGGATGATCCCAAAGTCTTCCTCGTCCAGACCCCGCACTTCTTTCTCAATCCCGATCCGCTGGAGAGAAATCTCGGCACATTCCGCGAGATGCCGAGCGAGAACGAGATGTTCTATTCGGTCATCCAGAGAGGCCTGGACGGGCTGAACGCCTCCTTCTTCTGTGGGTCGGCCGCCGTGCTGCGGCGCGAGCATATCATGGAGATCGGCGGGATTCAGGGGGATACGATCACGGAAGATGCCGAAACGGCGCTTGAGCTTCACGCGCGCGGATATCGCAGCGTGTATGTTGACCGGCCGATGGTTGCGGGCCTTTCGCCGGAGACCTTCTCCGGCTTCATAACCCAGCGGATGCGCTGGACCCAGGGGATGATCCAGATCTTCCTCCTGAAAAACCCGCTGCTGAAGCGCGGGCTCTCTCTGTCTCAGCGTATCGGCTATCTCAATTCCTGCTTTTACTGGTTCTTTCCGCTCGCCCGCCTGACATTCATCCTCGCCCCGCTGCTGTATCTTCTGCTCGGCATACAGGTCTATGTCGGGGATTTCAGCGACTTCCTGATGTACGGCCTTCCGCACATTGTCGGCGCGCTGATGCTCTCCTCGATCCTCTATGGCCATACGCGGTGGGCATTTGCGTCAGAACTCTATGAAGTGGTTCAGTCCATCCATTGCAGCGGCGCGATCCTCCAGGTTCTGCGCAATCCCCGCGCGCCCAGCTTTGCGGTGACGCCAAAGGGGGAGAATCTCAGCGAGAATTTCGTCTCGCCTCTGGCGCGCCCGTTCTATGTGCTGATTGCGCTGGTCGGGCTGGGGCAGGTGGTCGGCCTGGTGCGCCTCTTCCACGATCCGGTCGGCGCCGGCGTCATCACTGTGCTGCTGCTCTGGAACACATTCCATCTGCTCCTGCTCATCTCTGCGCTGGGCGTTCTTTATGAACGGTCACAGCAGCGCGCCTTTCCGCGGTTTGAAGTCAGCCGGTCTGTTCTGCTGGGACATGGAGACACAGACATTCAGGCACAGATGTCGGATGTCTCGATCACGGGCATGGGCTGCCTTGTTCCGCCCGGTGCAGCGCATCAGTTTGCAGAGGGCGAAACCCTGACCATCGATGCCCGCGAGCTGGGAGCCAGCAACGCGTCCCTTTTGTCCCTCAAGGTGCTCTCTGTATTCGACACGCCGGAAGGCCAGAAGCTCGGCCTCAGCTTCATCATCGAAACCCGGGAGCAATGGGCCGCTATCGTGACCCTGATGTATGCGCGCAGCGAAAACTGGAAACAGTTCCGCGATGCCCGCGCCAATGCCGAACATATGGGCGCCAAGATAGCCCGCCTCATCCGCTCCAGCCTGTCGCAAGCGCTGGGCCACATTCGCGCCGTTACTCGGGAAGTACGTTCATGAAATCCCTGCTCCGCCCTGCGGTCCTCGCGGCCGCCCTGTCTGTCTGCCTCATGCCTGCCCCTGCCATTGCGCAGGAGACGGCGACCCGTGAGGCAACGCTCGATATCTACGCCCGCTACCGGGACAATCCCCAGATAACCACCGAGCGCCTTGAAAATGGCCTCTGGCGCACGCGCATTCCGCTGGCTTCCCTGCGCAGCGCGCAGGGCGCGATCCATCTTGACGGGGCCAGCGCGCGCGAATTGATCTCCTTCGCAATCGCTCCGCAGGCAGACGTAAAGGATGCGCGTGTGCTGCTGCGTCATGTCAGCGGACGCGCGCAGGAGGGGCTCAAGCCGCAATTGCGTCTCGGCATGAATGGCCAGTTCATTGGTCAGCTGGACGGGGTCACCGAAAGAGCCGCAGCGATCAACGAGATCGTGCTGGATCCGGCAATGGTCCAGCATGGATACAATACGCTGAGCATCGATGCGGTCCAGCGGTATACGCTTGATTGTCAGGATGCGGACGCTGCAGAGCTGTGGACCGAAGTGGACACGTCCCGCTCCTATATCGAGATCACCTACGCACGCCGCGCGCTCAACGCAACGCTGGCCGATCTCGGCGCGCTTCTTTCTGCGGGGATTGGCGGTGTGGAGGAACTCGGCATCCTGGCCGGCGCGCCGGACGCCCAGACCCTGCGGTGGGGCGCCCTTGCCTCTCAGGCGGTCGGCAACCGGCTCGGCTACCGGCTGCCGGAGATAACGATGCTCTCTTCCCTGGATGCGGGGCCGGACGGGGAAGGGCGCGATATCATTGCGATCGGCACCCCCGCGCAGCTTTCCGGCCTTGCGCCTGCGGGCCTCGCAAACCTCAAGGAAAACGACTCCTGGCTTTCCATCGGCCCGTCCCCGAACGACCCGTCGCACTTCCTGATCATCGCGGCAGGGCATACGCCCGAAGCCATTGAAGGCGCGCTACGGACGCTGGCATCTGAGGGCTTCCCGCTTTCGGCGTCGCCCTCCGCCATCATCGGCGCTTCCGAAGTTCCGGTTGCCATTATCGGCACCAAACGCCAGCCGCTCCGGGCCGACGCGAAATATGTGTTCCGGGATCTTGGCCTGGAGGGCGCCTCGGTGCTCGGGCAGGAACAGGGCCGCGCCCAGCTTTCTTTCGCCCTGCCGGCAGATATCCGTTTCCGCGACAAGGATGAGGCGGTCCTGGCGCTGGATTTTGCCTATGGCGCGGGTCTCGATGGCCGGTCGGTTGTCAATATTCTCGTCAATGGTGCCTTTGAGCGGGCGGTGCGGCTGACAAATCCCGCCGGTGAAGTCGTGCCCGCCTATGAGGTTGCCGTTCCGGCCCGCTCCCTGCGGCCGGGCTGGAACACTATTGACTTCCAGATTGAACTCTCTTCGCCAACCGAAGGGGCCTGCGTCGCCCGTAATGCACGCAATCTCGCCTTCACCCTGAAAGGCACATCGACCGTTACTCTTCCGCCGGCGGGATATTTCGCGGAGCTGCCCAATCTCGCGCTGCTTCAGGAGACCGGCTATCCATTTACGGGGCTGGAAGCCGCGCCGATGGAAATCCGCGCCGCCGATGCGTCTGCGGAAACCGTTGCGAGCGTTTGGACGCTGGCCGCCCGGCTTGGCCAGATAAACGGCACCGTCTTTACAGACACAAATTTCGGAATTGGTCTCGATCTTCCCGACGCCAACACGCTCCTCGTCGGCGCGCGCCCGGCGCTCGGGGGTTTCCTGCCCTTGCAGAAGCTGATGCTGCCGCAGGCGAGCGGGTTCAGCCGGGAACTCAGCCTCGTTGATCTTGGTGATAACGGCCTGCTGGTCGAGGGCGAATCGCCCAGCCACAAGGGACGTCTCGTCATGCTGGTGACAGCCGAGACAGATGCTCAGCTGCTGTCTTCTGTTCGCGCGCTGGTGCAGCCAAGCCATTGGAGCCAGATCCAGGGCGGCGCCGCCGTATGGCGCGAAAACGCCGCCACGATTGTCTCGGCTGACGCTGATGCAACGTTTACAATCGGCAACAAGGCCGCGCGCGAAGCGGCGCGCGCCTCCAGCGCCGGGTCCTCCTGGAGATGGATCGCCTCCATTGCGGCAATCCTGTTTGCCATGGCTGCAGGCCTCGCCCTGATCGCGCGCTACATGCGCAAGCGGATCAACGGAAAATGAGGCTGCTCGCCCCTCTTCTGCATGCGGCCGCTGCCGGCGCGAGCTTCCTGCTCGTGGCTGGGCAGGGCGCTCAGGCCGCGCCCGATACCGGGCGGGAAGGGGTCTTCCCGATCGGTATTCCGGTTGCGGATATTTCTGAGCCCGCTCCGGCGGAAGCGGCGCCGCCGTCAGGTCCGGCGCAGGGGGATGTTCAGTTTGTCTGGACGCTCGGCGCGCAAGGGCGCTGGCAGGAAGCCGCTGCGCGCCTGCGCGCGCTGGAACGGCATCATGCCGGGTGGCAGGCGCCAGCGGATATTCTGGCCTATGTCGCCAATGGCCAGCGCGAATACGCAGTGCGGGAAGCTCTGGCGTCGGAAGACTGGGCGCGGGTTCTGAGCCTTCTGCCAGCCCCGGCAGAAAATAGGTGCGAGCGTCCCTTCGACCTCTGGGCCCGCGCGGATGCGGTGGAAGGTCTCGGGCGTCAAGATAGCCTGCGGGATTTCTATGTCCGGGTTCTGACGACCTGCGACAATCCTGAACTCGTCGCAGCGCTCGTCTCCCGCGCTTCCGGCGCGCTGGATAGCGAGGGCTTGTCCTCCCTCGTCCGGATGCCCGCTCTGGCCGGCCGCGAGCATCCGGAAATCGCGCGCGCTTATGCAGAGCTTGTCAGGGCAGACACCTGGCTGAGATTTCAGGCCGCCCAATCCACCGGCGATATTGAGGCAGCAGGCGCGCTTGCGGGCGGGACCGGGGATGCGCCGCTTCTGGCGCAGGCCGGGTGGATGTTCCTTGAGCCAGATCCTGCCCGCGCCGCAGCTTTCTTCCGGGATGCCCTGGCGCGGGGCGCGGAAGCCGATGCGCGGCGCGGCCTGATACTCGCCGCGCTGGCGGCGGGAGACCATGCAGGCGCCCGTAGCGCCATCGCTGAAACGCCCAGCGCGGAGGGGTTCGACGGCCTCCTGGCGCGGGTTGACCTTGAAGAGGCGCGCAGGCTGCGCCAGCAGGGAAACTGGCTGCGCGCCGCAGAGTTGGCTGGCCAGGCTGCGCGGCTTGATCCTGCGCTGGCGGGCGAGGCTCAGCTGATCGCTGGCGGCGCTCTGCTCGATGCCTCCGCCAAGGCTTATGACCAGGGCGACCTCGCAACGGCGGGCGCGCTTGCCCGGAAAGCCGCTGCCTATCCGCCGGTTCAGCGGGCCGCGCAGATGCGCAGCGCCTGGGTGGACCTCCAGTCAGGTGACGCAGAACTGGCGGCCGCGACGTTCAGCCGGCTCTATCTTGCCGCGCCCGATGATGAGTCTGCTGAAGGGTTTGCCCTTGCGGCCCAGAAGGCCGGTAAGCTGGACTCACCCGCCGCCATCGCGAGGGCCGCCGGCGGCCCGCTGGGCGCAAAGGTGCAGGCCCAATATGCCTCCGCGGCCTTCTATCAGGGTGACTATCTGACGGCCCGCGCCCTGGCGCCCGATACCTATGAAACGCTCGAGGGCGTTGATCACACGCTCTACCGGCAGACGCTCTCCCTGCGCCAGCAGGATGGCGCGCGCGGCGAAAACAGGATGACGGGCTATGCGTCCACCACCTCCATGGAAGTCGTGCGCGGCGTAAGCCGCTATGAGGCAGGCGTCACGCTCTACAAGATTGATACCGGCGCCGATGCCGGCGCCGGCCGCGAGAATTTTGCGGCCCCCTATCTTGGCTGGAGCCGGGAAGGCGAAACGAGCCTCGCCGCGCGGATTGGCCTTTTGCCCGTAGGGGGCGGCGCTGATCCCACGCTCACCGGAGAAGCCGCCGCAACACGGCGCTTCGGGGCACATATGGGGGAGGCCCGCGTATTTGTCCGCCCAAGGACAGACAGCCTGCTCGCCTTTGCGGGGGAGGACGCCGCCTCTGGCGGGCAATCTGGCCGCGTTGTCGAGGCCGGCGCGCTTGTGCGTGGCAGGTTTGATGCCGGCGGCGGGCGCGCGGTGCAGGCAGATATCTCTGCCGCCCATCTGGACGGGCGCGCCACCGTCAGCAACTCCATGATATCGGCAGGGCTTTCCGCGTCTCAGTCGATTGTCAAAGACGGGTTTGATTATCTGGTGACAGGCCCGTTCTATCAGTACCAGTCCTATGACCGGAACACGAACTTCTTCAGCGCCGGCCATGGCGGCTATTTCAGCCCGCAGCAGTTCCACCGGGCTGGCTGGTCGGTCAACGCGCGCACACAGCCCCTGAAAGACTGGATGCTCAAACTGGACGGCGCTGTCGCATTCGAATCCGTGCGTGAGGATACCGCCCCGCAATATCCCCTGCTTGCAGACCAGGGCATCCAGATCGGTGGCGGGAAAAGCTCGGGCGTTGCCGGCTCTCTCGATGTTGCCCTGGCGCGCAGG
>OBJA01002248.1_pt1 | contig 11453 bp, 13 predicted proteins | sample 1519751 | NCBI WGS metagenome assembly OBJA01 (sample SAMEA3881238, study PRJEB22517) | soil metagenome | biome: lake sediment; feature: soda lake sediment; material: sediment, water from around vicinity | place: India | collected 2013-12-23 | depth 3 m
TACTTGCGCCAATTTCACCTGGCCCATCCTGCCAACTAATTCCCCAGTTCCAAAACTTCCTTTGCCCGCAGCGCACCAAACATTGACCCCCTTGGTATCCAGTACTAAGACCCAAAGATCCAACCCGCCCAATTCCTGTCGTAGTTGGTCAAAGCTCATTTTGTAATTGGCAGAAACCAATACAGGCGATAAGCAATCTGGATTACCCACTGCATAGAGCCCAGGAAAAACGGTATAATCCATCCGTCCAATATCCCAACGGGCTTTCCATGTGCCAACTATATCGCCAAACGATAACCTTGTTGCGATTTGCGGAACCAAACCCACTGGGGTATTGATCTGTCCAATTATCCACGGAGCGGGTTTGAGATTCGCCAAATTTACTTGAGTGCAAGAACACCCTTGATAACCGAATGATTTTGTGTCACAACAAGGTCTCGGTTTACTTTGAGTCTCCACACTCAACTCTCCTATCTATTGAACTATTACGTTGTTCTATCACATTCGATTGACTGCACTAATAAAGCTCTATTCAGGACGGTATTGCTTACAACAATCATTTTCCGCCAAGGCCTTAATTAGAACCTGTAAACTGTCAACGACTTGTTCTCTTTTATCTTCTGGTATCGCCTGATAAATTCGGTTAAAATATACTTCCATCCCCTCTTCAATCTCGCGGTATGACTTTAAACCCGTCTGCGTTAGTTTAATAATGATATACCGTCTATCTTCGGAGTCAACCTCCCTTAAAGCCAAACCACTATTGACCAGATTATTAACAGTTCGGCTCATCGTACTCTTATCCAAACCTAATAAATCAGCGAGATCATTAAGAGAAATACTCTTCGCTCTGCCAATCTCAACAATCGCATGACATTGGGCAAAAGTCACCCCACAACAAGATGCCTGAACTTCATCTAATATACCGAGTTTTCTCTCCAATAGCCTAACAGCTTCCCGCAGGGCGCTTACACAGGTCTCCTTTCCCATCTCATCACCTCATGGATAGATTGTAACATAAAACTGTTGTTTTATGCAACTGTTTTATGTTACAACGCAAATAGCCCATACCTAACTATGTCTTGACATAATCAGCCCGGTTCCTTATACTATTATTAGTAAGTACTTACTAAGTTTTTAGTGCTAAGTTATTTTTCTATAAGGAGAATTATTAATGAATACAAGAAAGAGAATGTCAAAGAATGAAAGAATTAGGCAGATTTTAGATGTGGGGAAATCTCTCTTACTGGAGAAAGGGTTTGCTCTGACTGCTAAAGAGATTGCAGATAAAATCGGTGTGAGCGAGACCTATATTTATACCTTCTATCCAAATAAAAAAGCGATTATCACGGCCATCTATGAAGACCACTTTAAAGATCTCAGCCGAATGATTCAACTGGTAGAAGCGGGTTCGAACTACCGCGACAAGTTGCAAACCTATTTTACCAACTTTTACCGGCAGTCCGAAAAGAGTCGTACCCTGGAACTCCTTTACCTCTTTGCGTTGGAAAAATCCAATAACCGTCCAAACATGAGTACATTCCGTTCAGTTGTACCATCGCTTACGCGTCCATTACAGGAGTTCTTGAGCTCCGGAATCAAAAACGGCTATTTCGGAAAGAACGACCCTGTTCGCACCGCCGACTTTATTCATAGCGCATTTTTCCATTTTATATATCACCATACGTTATTTTTAAGAGTAAACCTATCTGATGAGGAATTAGGCCAAAAAATCAGTGATTATATTGATCTGTTTTTAAATGGAATCCTTCGGAAGCAGGAGGGATAGTGATGAAGCGAATTCTCTTTTCTGTTGGGATTAATGCCGTTGAGGCATTAGGAACCGTAACGAGGATGGTAGCCATCGCAGATGAGATCAGAAAGATCAAACCGGACACGGAGATTCTTTTTCGTTCATCCGGCTCCGAAGCTAAACACGTTAGTAACTTCGGCTTTAAATCAGTTGACGGATTCAAACCCAACATCATGGGCTTTTCGGACCCATTCTGGAAAATACTCTCCAAGTTACAAGGGGAATGGAACGGAAAAGTTCCAGCTCTCAAAAGAATGGACGATGTGATCCGTCTTAAGGGGATTTTTACAAAAAAGTTTGTTCAAACTACCTTTGCAGAGTGGATGGATATCCTTGAGGATTTCCAACCGGATGTGTTCGTCAGTGAGTTCGATCTAATTGCTACAATCATTGCTAGAAAAACCGGTACCCCTCATTTTATTACCTATGGAACCGTTGGAAATCCGGAATACTTTTCCGAGCTCTTTTTCACTAAGCCACAACCCGACCAAAGTCTTTGCACTCACTACAATCGGCTGCTAAAAGATCTTGGTTTACCAAGAATCAGAGTGATTCAAGAGCTTTTTCGTGGTTACGATCACTCAAAGCGATTAATACCCTCAATTCCTGAGATGGAAGACTTACCTGAAGATGAGATGACACATTATATAGGAGAGCTTATTCCAGAAAGTTTCAGCCAAACTTCGTGGGATTGGAATAAAAGACGCCCGTTAATTTACGTATACCTTAGTATTGGCCAGATATCCGCAAAGCTAGCGGAAAAAGTGCTCATTGAAGCTTTCGCAAAGATGGATGTCGATGTCATTGTGGCAGGGGCCGGACATCCCTACTTTGAAAAACGCGGAGAATATCGCGTCGGAAATGTTCAATTCCATCGTTTTTTGCCAGCTGACAAAGTACTGAAATCTGCTGATCTGGCAATTCACCACGGCGGACAAAACACAACACTTCAATGCATCAAAGCACAAGTACCGGCCCTCATCTTCCCCGGACTTCACTTTGAGCGATACTACAATGCCCAAAAGGCAGCGAACCTAGGATGCGCGCACTGTTTGAAGAACGAAGATTTTTATATGTCCAGCTTAAGAAGGCTTTTTTATGACATATTGGAAAATAACCCTTTCAAAGATTCCTTGGCAAAATACTCCGCTCATATTAAAGAACTTGGCGGCAGCAAAAAAGCGGCAGGGCTGGTATTAAAGGCTTCGAACGCATACAAAAATGAATAGCGCCCTCTTAAACTAAGGCTCTCTGTTCTTAAATAAAAAGCAGCTTCCCAAATACCCGTCGCTTCCAGATCGACAGCAAAATCAACCGTCACTTCCTTTGCACCGGCGAGAAAGGGTATCCCCGGTGCCGAGCGGGCATAAGTATCCCACGGAGAGTCGCCATAGAGAACCTCCGGATAAGAAACCACGTTAGTACTTGGTCCCCATTGCCAATTCCAGCCGAAAGTAGTCTTTCCATTTACATCCTTTAAAAAGATCCGTTGTTTATGCGGGCCTGTTGTTGCCTGTCTGTTCCAAGTGTTGTTCATAATAATATAACCGCCATCTAGTGTAAACGAATCTAAATCCATGGAGGATTACCTAATAATATTAGTGTCTTTCGCGGATAACGTATCGGTCGTAAACAAACCGTACACTATGATTAAGATTGAAGCAAGAAACAACAATCAGGTTTTCCAGTGCTTATTTTGACGATATAACCTCCTTGCATAATTTAGTGCGCTACAATACTCGTCTCGAATTTTTAGTTTTTGATCGAATTATATCTTTGTTTATAATCACAAACCCTAAAACGCTTCGCTGAAAGGACTGATTGAAATGGTCAAATCAGTGGCCCTATTTCTCACTTTTATAATTATCATCTCCATTCCAGCTTGGGCTCAGTTGGAAAAAGAATCATTCTACGATGGATGGATCTCCGCTAGAGAGATCGAATCCGGTCTCATCTGTCTTGCAGAGAACGGAAGCTGCAGTTATTTATTGATTGGCAAAGAAGCCGCAGTCTTAATCGATACTGCCTATGGGGCGGTCAACTTGAGGGAAGTCTGTGAGAAGTTAACAAGTCTCCCGATAAACGTCGTGCTAACTCATGGGCACATAGATCATATCGGCAGCGCTCATTATTTCGATAATGTCTACGTCCACTATAAAGATACGCGCGAAGTCCAAAGAGGTGCCGATTACCACTCTCTTCAATGGGCCGCTCAACAGATCATCAACAATCCAAAATCACCTTCGAGTTTTAATCCCGACACATGGGATATCCCACCAGTTAATAACAGCATTCTCCTCAAAGGCGGAGAAGTTCTTCGTTTTGGCGATATACAACTGGAAGTCATCGAAACACCTGGACACACCCATGGCAGCATCTGCTTGCTGGAGCGTAGCAGGCGTCTTTTGTTCGTTGGTGATACCATCGTTCCAGGACAAATATGGCTACATCTTCCCGAATCTAACATCGAAAACTGGCTAGAAAGCGCCACATATTTATCAACCTTGAAGCAAAATGTTGATAGAGTTTTGCCCGGCCACAATCTTCCGTTTAGCCAAGATATTTTAGGCGAGTTAGCACAGATCGTTACGAAGATTCGTAATGGAGAAGCGCAAGTCGAAGAACTTAATGGAACGAGAAGGTATATTTTTTCTCAGTTTAGCATTCTTTTTTGACCTAATTATTTGACCTAAATGGAGCAAAAAGAGCAACATTGATGCGTACCGGTTGCGACGATCATTGTCTGGGCCTTTAATCAATGTTTCTCGGCAGTCTTCTCCTGTTGTGATCATCAAAGACAATTGATAGTCAGGATCTTTCTCAACTAATCCAAGGGGGTTCATAATTTTTCCCACAAGCAATCTACGAATTATCATAATTACATCAGGTGAAATCTTAAAGTATACACAGCCCGTTGGATCTGGCCCGTAGCGGGTTAGATATTCATGGTTCCCTGCTTCGGACCTCGAATGGCATATCACCCTATCACTCCCTCAGCGCCAATCTTCTATCTCTTTGAGAAGCTTCGAGAGCTTTTCTTCTACTTCAAAAGGATTTCTTTCCATTCTTATTGGTATCAATGCAATTAACAACATTTCCCCTGAAATGTTACCCGATAATAGATTAGGCTCATTAAACTTATATTCCGGGTATTCCGTCCTTTTTCCTGAGTAATAATCAATAATTTCCCGGTAGTAATTCATGTGAATACTTTTTGTCTTGTTTAGTTTGTAAAATATCGGTAGCCTTAACATCAACCACATATAAGCATTGGAAAAGATATCATCCTCTTCTTCGAGGAGAAATTCAGTCTTATTCATGTAACCCAACGGATCCTCAAGTATTTTTGACCAAGCACTATACTCCAGTTTAAAGGCATCAATATAACCCTGTCGAGTATCTAAACAATCTGAAATTGCACTCCTAGCTAAGCTTAACAATTCGTCGCTTATATCCATATCCAGTATCTTAGTGATAATATCAGCACCCAATGATTTAATTACTGTTCCGATCGCGCAATCAAGTAATGTTGCATTAATATGCTCATATTTGTAGCCAAGTTGAATTAGATAGGTTCCAATTTCAAGAGCTGATTCAGGCCTTTTTTTTGCAATATCAACTAGTGCTTGTATAGCAGCCAATCGGAAGTAAGAGATAATATTATTATTGTAATCACCGTTTGGATCAGGTTTACCAAAGTGAGTAAAACTAAGAGCTGTATAGAAAGTGTTAAGGTCGTCTTTGTAAATATCAAGAAGTTCTTGAGCTTCAACCAAATTAAGCTTTTCTTCTTCATCCAATAATCGTAGGGCTAGCTTTTCTTCTTCATCGTTTAGTTCTTTAAGCCGTGAACAACCATAAAGCCATTATCATCCACAGGCACCGATTGAACAGTTATGTACAAATCCGAATCGTCGACCGGTGGCTCATCCCGGATAATAAGATAGACGACACTTATAAAAATCGCCAAGAAGAAACCTGAGATAATTAGTATGTTTTTCGTCTTCCTAACCACTTAATCACATCCTTTGGCTCACAACATAAGGACTTATAACCAAACTAAGCGGAACAATTGAGTTTACTCCACTCTAGTAGTTTACTCTTAATCTCATCGTAACCATCAATATCTCTCGGGATGGTTAAACTTATTTGCTTGTCCCTGGTAATCACCTCAAGCTGAATGATACTTTCTTCAATATTTAATACCTCGCTGCGATTAATCTGGGGACCCATTCGAAAACCATATTCTCCCATAATATAGTTTTCGCTTAGATAGATTGAATAGGAACCTGCAATACTCTTTTTGTAGCAGCGTGCAAATAGAATCAAGATTGCAAAGAAGATCGTATAACCCCACAATTTTCCCAAACTATATAAAAGTAGAGAATTACGAAAGTTAAAATGGATAAAAGCAACGGATAACGACACTAGAAGCAAAGATATAAAACTCTTTACCAAAATTCTGACAATCTTGCGCTTTTTACTAATATCCTCTATAGCCGGCCCATACCCTTTCATTGCATTACCATCCACATCCATATATTGAGCATATCCGTCTTTCCTTTTACCCCTGTTCCGTAACCACAATATAAATATAGCTACAACTAAGTACAATAATAGTATATTACGGAAGAATGATAACAATAAACCCATTAAGATTTGCTCTCGTTGATACTCAAACAAAAGCGCTGCCTCCCTTAGTTTCTTTCTGACACACCTTTATTTTCGTTATTTGGTGTCTCTTTGATATATTCCACATAGTTCGTACATTACCTTTTGATTGTGTTATTTTTAGGCATAATTTACTAGACACAATCGAATAGCTTACTAGATGTCTAATTCAAGTATACTAAGAATCTCAATCTATCCGAATTACAGAAAAAACGCCAGGGTTTTCCTTAGCGTTTCATCTTGGTTATTCAATTCATGCTCAGTCTATTGTAAATACAGGACATTCAGGCACCGCGAAGAATATATCAAGTTATAACATCATCCATATAACGCGAGAGGGTTAAATCAACTATGCAAATATCAAGTGGCTTTAAGTATAAATACGATAACTTCGCAGATAAGGAGCTTAAGTTCCTTGACATTCATAAGTCCTCGTTTACCGATTGTTCTTTCAAAGGCGCAGATATGGACGAATCCGTTATTGCCAGCTGCGAATTTGTGAATTGTGACTTTCGTTCCACTCGTCTAAATGCCAGCATCATAGAGAACTCCGCTTTTTTGAACTGCAAGTTTGGCTTCGCGGACTTGTTTAACGCGAGGTTCACTGATTGTAAAATGGTGGGGTCGATATTTGAAGAATCCAACTTGCTAGGAGTCATTATAAAGCGTGGAGATTGGTCATATACCAATCTTGCATTCCACGATTTTAAAGGACTGGATTTGAGCCAGGTCAATCTTACCCGTGCTGACCTAACAGGATGCAACCTAGAGAAAACCAAGTTTCTACGAGCCAAACTAATTTACACTAATCTGCATAACGCAAAGTTAGTTGGCTGTGATCTTAGAGGTGCCATCATAGAAGGAATAAATCTCTCCGAATTAAACCTCCAGAAAGTAAAATTAGATATCTCGCAATGTATCTTGTTAGCCTCTTCGTTCGGCGCTGTTGTTGAGTAAGCTTGCATATTAGCTATTACAAGGAGCGTTCATTGCTTGAGAACTGGCCTTAAGAAAAATAATAAGCATTTAGATTCCCGCAAAGACCTGCTCCACTTCTACATCCAGACCATCAAAGGCAGTCGATTTAACCGTATCTCCAACCCGGAAGGTGGTTAAACTTTCGACATCTCTTTCCTTGGAAAAAGCGTATCGGATGACGCTTTTATTCTCCAAGTCCACCAACCAATACTCTGAAACGCCACTTTTCATATAGAGGTTTAACTTTAAAGCCATATCCTTTCCTTTGGTCGATGGCGACAATACTTCCACCACGAGCGTGGGAACACCTAAATACTTGTTGTTTTCATCAATCTTGTCCACATCGCAAATCACAATAACATCCGGCTGGACAACATTGGGGTCTTCTTCGAACTTTGTAGCAAAGCCAAAGAGTCGCACATCCAAAGGTGCAGCTAACGAACGGCATCTTTTACCTCGAAAAAAGTTATAAAAAATCCCTGATATTTCTGCGACTACTAACTGATGATTAACTCTCGGAGAAGCCAACAGAAAAACTTCGCCATCAATCAGTTCATACCGTTGATCCGACGATTCAACTAAAGCCATGTACTCTTCATAACTAACTTTTCGAGTGGTTCTATAATCCATTGCTTCTTCGTGAACAACAAAAAAATCCGGCTCTGTATAGTGAACGAGTTTAGCGACACTCTTGCCGTTTTTTACAACAATGATATCTTCCTGTTCGACCAAGGACAGGTACTTCCCAAAAGCGTTCTGGAGATCAGTAGTATTAACCCGCATAGCGAACACCACCTTTCTATGTTAGCTAAATAATACTATATTATAGCCATATTTTCAATGTGTGTTAGCTATTTTGTATATTTATTTTCCCGATAATACTAGCTATGTTTTGCAGGTGAAAAGATCTGGCTCATCAAAAGAAACCAACGCAATATAAAACAGGAGTAATGACTTGAGATATGATGGTAGACATTGTATATTTATGAGAACTAACATGAATCAAAGGAGGTATTACAAGTAATTCTTTTGATAATGAGGTGAAGCGAATTGAAAACACGATACATACTGGCTTTTCTTTTACTTAGTATCATATCTTCAACTCCGGCTACTTTCGCTTATCGAACGCCTCCAGGCGATACTTTTCCGGTGGTTACTGCAAAAAAAGGACGTTTCATTATCGAGTGGAACAACTCCGGTAGATCATACAGAGCGATCTATCTCCTGCGAAACCATAAGATGAAAAATACTAAAAGGATAATAAAGAGACCCCCATCCCAAATTTGGAGGCATCGTCATTATGACACCCCAAACTTGAGCCCATATTTTGACCTATCCTATCGAATAAGCAAGGAGCAGATTGGCAATCGCAATATCTTTTGCGGTATCCATAGCGGTGATAAAAAGGTACTAAAAATTGTAATTCTGGACTCAATAAATAACCTCTTGGCGGAAAAGGAGATCGATTGGGTCGGTTTCGCCAATACCCGTCCGTTCGCTTCTAATGTTGTACTTGATAAAAATAAGCTCTATATTGCTTGGGCATATTTGGTTTGGGATGATGAAAGCGCGGATATGGTTTTATCCCGATGGGACTTGGATACTAATGAAATCGAAGATGTATTCCTCCACAAACGTTTAGGTTATAATTCATCGTACTCTATCGCCCTAACGGATGGGATGATCGGTTTGGCTTATTCTCAGTCTGGACCCGAATCAGGAATGCATAGGATTATTTTTAGAGTTATTAATGCTGATACTTTGGAAGAAATAGATTGGGTTCGAATCGAATACACCGGACACTTTAAATAAGAGAAATCAAGGAGGATAAACATGGAAAACAAACAAAACAGCCACGAAGATTTACTTAGTAAATTTAACACCTGGGCCAACTCGAATCCGAACATTCGATTAGCGTTTATCGTGGGTTCAAGGGCAAGACAAGACTGTCCGGCTGACGAATGGTCCGATCTGGATTTAGCCATTGTCACCAACAACCCAGATGAGATACTAATATCGGATGATTGGTTAGACCACATCGGCACTCCTAAGATTTCATTTATCGAGAACACATTATGCAATGGCAAAGAACGGCGGATATTATTTGATATCGGCTTAGATGTGGACTTTATCGTGTTCTCTTGCCAAAGATCTAAAGAGATTCTTAAAGACCCGGAGATTATCGGTATTTTCAATCGAGGAATACGAGTCCTTTTGGACAAAGATAATATAACTGCCGACCTGAAAACATCTGACGGGTACACTCCTTCTCATTCGCTTCCGACCCAAGAAGAGTTCATGAATCTTACAAATGACTTCTGGTTTCATTCGGTTTGGACCGGAAAGAAACTTCGGCGCGGTGAACTATTACAAGCCAAGTCCGCCTGCGACATTTACATGAAGAATTTATTAATGCAACTCATCAAGTGGCAAACCTACTGTATAAAAGGCCTGAATTACGACACTTGGCATGATTGCAGGTTCTTTGAGCGCTGGGTCGACCAAGGCATCTTAACAAAGATGCATAGTGTTTATGCCCATTATGACGAAGAAGATATCTGGAATGCACTTTTTTCAACCATGGATTTATTTAGAGAATTAGGCAATAAGACCGCTTCATTGTTAAGCTACCAATATCCCATTGAGGCTGATGTTTTTGTCACCGGATATGTAAACTTGCTTCATCGAAACAGATAAAAATCTATGACATAGTGTTGTCAGAGTTCATCTTCTATACTTAAAATACAATAGCCCCTAGTTAGGCTCTACTTCATTACAATAAAGAAAATCAGTCTCTGTTCTTACATAGCAAAACTTAAGGGGTAATCATGTTTAAACAACTAGAGCAAGAAATACAAAGACATGGTGACAAGCTTAAAGATCCTTCCTATTCAACGATTGAAGGATTTAAAACATGATATTGATTATTTTCGTGAAAATGAAGAACTCAATGGATTTCAAAACCATATAACAAAGGAGCTCTACCATTTGAGGCTCCAGCCACCAATTTCGAGGTCGGATCCATTATAATCATCGCATCTGCTACTCCGTCTTATGCCAACTCGATCTTTAATTATCAAGTGAAGAAAGTTCCTGTTATTAGTCTTGCCCGCGCTTATATCGGTCAATCCGGTGCCCCAACAAGGACCAAACAATACTTGAATCAATTCTTGGAACCCAAAGGATACCATAAAACAAATACCTTTAACGAAGTCTACTCCACCATCGTTGATGATTGTTCAGATCCGAGATAACTAGCGCAAAGGAAGGAGTGCTCATATGAGACAGAGTCTATTACTCATCCTCTTGTTGTTATTGGTCTTCTATGCAACGCCCACTTCAATAGCCTATCGAATGCCATTGGGCGATGCTTACCCCAGCGTCCATGTGGAAGATAATCAATTTGCCGTTTACTGGACGAATACACTAACAAAAAAAATATACCGCAGTATATATAGTTTCAAAAGAAACAAACTAAAGCGAATCAAAACTGTTGACCAAAGACCTCCGCATATTGGTCAGTCGTGGTATAACAATACCAATGAAATTCCCGAGCTCTACTCGTATTTTGCACGCTATGAAAGCATCCGGTTTCAACAATATGACACCTGGAAGATTCTTAGCGGACTAAGTAATACAAGAAGCTATAGCTTTCTGAAGATTGTTATCCTTAATTCAAACAATACGCTCATCGCACAAAAAGAAGTCGATTATCTTGCCATTGCTGGAAATCCATTGGTCTCCAACATCGAGTTCGAAGGAGATTGTCTCTATTTTGCCTGGGGTTATCTGGTTTGGGAAAACTTCGATCTATCCATCGACCTAGTTCTATCCCGATGGAACATTAAAACTGACGAGATCCAAGACTTATTCCTCCACAAAAGGATGGGGCACAACACGATCTTCTCCATCGCAAGGATAAACAAGACGATCGGTATAGTGTATTCTCAATACAAAAAGGAACTTGGACATCATATCGTGTTTCGGGCCG
>OBJA01002249.1_pt1 | contig 11452 bp, 10 predicted proteins | sample 1519751 | NCBI WGS metagenome assembly OBJA01 (sample SAMEA3881238, study PRJEB22517) | soil metagenome | biome: lake sediment; feature: soda lake sediment; material: sediment, water from around vicinity | place: India | collected 2013-12-23 | depth 3 m
AAATAGAGGCGCTGAAGAAGGGCGTTGCTGCGATTTATCCAATGGTTGATGGGATAAAACCCCTGAAAGAAGAGGCAGCCCGGTTTGCTAAAAATTTCATGAATATAAATGTTCCTGCCAGCGGGTGTATACCTACAGTGGGGTCAATGCAAGGCACCTATGCAGCCTTTCTGGCTGCTGCAAACGCAGTTGCAGGTAAAGACACAACGCTTTTTATTGATCCTGGCTTTCCTGTACAGAAGCAACAAATGATGGTGCTTGGTCAGAAATTTGAAACTTTCGATGTATTTCATTACAGGGGAGAAAAGCTAAGGAATAAGCTGGAGGAGTTTCTTGAAAAAGGAAACATCTGTTCCATCGTATATTCAAACCCGAATAATCCGTCATGGATATGCTTCACAGAAGAAGAACTAAAGATAATTGGTGAACTGGCTGACAAATTTGATGTAATAATAATGGAAGACCTGGCCTATTTTGGAATGGATTTCAGGCACGATTTATCGAGACCCGGAGAACCACCCTATCAACCTACGGTAGCCAGGTATACTGATAATTTCATCCTGTTTGTATCCAGTTCCAAGATATTTTCATATGCAGGCCAGCGGTGTGGATTAATGCTTATATCGGAAGAACTTTTTAAAAGGGATTATCCGGCACTTCAGAAACGGTTTGGAGGAACAGATTTCGGAAGCACAATTACGCTGCGCTTGCTTTATGCGTTGTCCTCAGGCACCAGCCATTCAGCTCAATGGGCTCTGGCCGCGATGTTAAAAGCAGCAAACGACGGGCAGTTTAATTTTGTTGAAAACGTAATGGAATATGGTGAAAAGGCTAAAGTAATGAAACGCCTGTTTCTTGAAAACGGATTTAAAATAGTATATGACACCGACCAGGGGCAGCCCATTGCCGATGGTTTTTATTTTACAATTGCCTATCCTGGTATGACCGGAAACCAACTGGTTGCCAACCTGCTCTATTATGGTATCAGTGCTATTGCCCTGGATAATACAGGCAGCAACGAACAAGGTATCCGTGCATGTGTTTCTTTTGTAAAACGTGAGCAGTTTTCCGATTTGGAATACAGGCTAAAATTGTTTAACAAGGATTTCTCCGAAAAATACAATTAATGGATCAGCAGAAGGTCGTTGCCCGATATCATATTACGCTCGACCTGTTAAAGCAGGTTGAATTAAAAAACAAACCTGTGATCCTTAAAAAAGGAGCATCATTTCTCGAGTATGGTGAGAAAACCCATAAAATAGGAATTTTAATAAACGGGCTGCTTTATTCGTCGTACCTTTCCGAAAACGGTTCCGAATGGATTTCCCGCTTTTTCTTTCCTCCAAATAATTTTATTGTCAGTAATCACCGCAGCTTTTACCAGGGAAGAAATTCTGGTGAGGCAATACGTGCCTACGAGGATTCGGAATTAATCTATATTGAGAAAGAAGAATTTAAACATTTACTTGACAACAGCACAAAGTTTGAGCGTACCGTACGTATTCTGGCCGAAGAAAGCTATGTCCAGGCTATGGAACGAATCCATTCCTTCCAGTCGCTAAATGCCGAACAGCGCATACGGAAATTTTTTGATGAGTATCCCGAGTTGGGGAAAAAACTGCAGCGACAACATATTGCATCCTACCTGGGCATCCATCGGAACATTTTAACCAGGTTTCTTTATAAAATTTAAGAAAGCAACAATAGTTGCATAATTTGTTGCAGGTAAAAAATAGTTTTGCTTTAATTAAACAGTTTTTAACCTTAAAAGTAAAATAACTTTCGATTCATCAGCTGAGCAATCTATTCTCTGATAATGTTTAAGCTGTTGAAATTATGACCGGAGAACCTGATTTTTATAGTGTTTTTAAGGTAAAAAGGATGTTATTTTTACCGGTAAAATGAAAAGATATGGCAAAAGTAAGAGGAGCTGTTGTAGTGGAACAGGAATGTTGTAAGGGATGTGAATTATGTGTGGAAGCCTGTCCTGAAAACGTGCTGGCCCTTAACCGGGAGGTTAACAGCCGCGGATACTACTATTCTTATATGGAAAATCCGGAAGCTTGTATTGGTTGTGCCAATTGTGGAGCAGTATGCCCCGATACCTGTATTTCAATATACCGTGTACGCCTGCAATAATTTTTATATTTCACTTGCATTTCCACTTGGATGTAATTTTGCCTCCAATGCAGGCAGATTGCACAAAACCAATTACTGAAACTAAAAATTCGATATAATGGGAGAATACAGATTAATGAAAGGAAATGAGGTGCTGGCCGAAGCTGCTATCCGCTGCGGATGTGATGGTTATTTTGGCTATCCCATTACACCTCAGTCGGAAATTATGGAAACCCTCATGGAACGCCATCCCTGGGATGAAACCGGGATGGTGGTTTTACAGGCCGAAAGTGAAGTGGCAGCCATTAATATGGTTTACGGTGCTGCCGGTTCGGGAAAAAAAGTTATGACTACCTCTTCCAGCCCGGGCATTAGTTTAATGTCGGAAGGAATCTCCTATATAGCTGGTGCTGAACTTCCCTGCCTGGTTGTAAATGTGCAACGGGGCGGCCCTGGACTTGGAACCATACAACCTTCACAGGCCGACTACTTTCAGGCGGTAAAAGGAGGTGGCCATGGTGATTACAAAATGATTGTACTGGCCCCGGCATCTGTCCAGGAGATGAATGATTTTGTGGACCTGGCTTTTGAACTGGCTTTTAAATACCGTAACCCGGCAATGATCTTATCCGATGGCGCTATTGGTCAGATGATGGAAAAGGTGAAACTATCGGAATTTAAAACAAGGTGGACCGATGAAGAAGTAACTCAAAAGTGGGGCGATTGGGCAACTACCGGTAAACCTGCTTCGCGTGGACGCAATGTGATTACATCGCTTGAGATGGATTCATTGAAAATGGAGGCAAACAATCAAAGGTTCCAGGAAAAATACAGGCAAATGGAAGCCAATGAACAACGTTTTGAAGCCATTCAGTGCCACGATGCGGAATATATCCTGGTGGCATTCGGAACCTCTGCAAGGGTGTGCCAGAAGGCTGTCGAAATTGCACGGGAAAAAGGATTAAAAGTTGGTTTGCTTAGGCCGGTTACATTATTTCCTTTCCCCAAAACAATTATTGGACAATTAGCCTCTCAGGTGAAAGGGTTCCTTTCGGTGGAAATGAACGCCGGACAAATGATCGAAGATATAAAACATGCAATATATGATGCAGGTCTTTACCGTAAGGTGGAACATTTTGGACGGATGGGAGGAATTATACCCTCACCGGGGGAAGTTGTTATGGCGCTTGAACAAAAATTAATGCGGGAGGACAAATGATGGAAGTAAACGATATTATTAAACCAGAAAACCTTGTATACTGCAAAACGGACTTGTTAAACGACACCATAATGCATTATTGTCCGGGGTGTACACATGGTGTAGTGCATAAGTTGATGGCCGAACTGATCGATGAAATGGGCCTCCAGGAGAAAACTGTGGGTGTAGCACCTGTTGGATGTGCGGTGTTTGCCTATAATTACATCGAAATCGACTGGCAGGAAGCAGCACACGGAAGAGCGCCTGCCGTGGCAACCGGCATCGTAAGGCTTAACCCCGGTAAATTTGTGTTTACCTACCAGGGAGATGGCGACCTGGCTTCTATAGGAGCAGGCGAAATCCTGCATGCATGCAATCGGGGCGAAAATATTCTTGTGGTATTTATAAATAACGGCATCTATGGTATGACCGGCGGCCAGATGGCTCCTACCTCTCTTGAGAAAATGGTGACATCAACCACTCCCTTTGGACGCGATACTGAACGTAACGGTTATCCAATGAAGATGACCGAGCTGGTAGCTCAGTTGCCTGGAACCTCATACGTTACAAGGCAATCGGCACAAACTGCTGCTGCGGTTCGAAAATGCAAACGTGCCCTGAAAAAAGGAATACAGAATGTGCTCGAAAAGAAAGGAACTTCTTTTGTTGAAGTTGTCTCTACCTGCAATTCAGGCTGGAAAATGACACCGGTACAGGCAAATAAATGGATGGAAGAGAATATGTTCCCCTATTATCCCCTGGGCGATTTAAAAGACAGCACAAAAGGTGAACCTGTTTCGATAAATTAAAAACTAAAGCAAATGACTGAAGAAATGATAATTGCCGGTTTCGGCGGGCAGGGGGTTCTTTCAATGGGAAAAATCCTTGCCTATTCAGGAATTATGGAAGATAAAGAAGTTACCTGGTTCCCTTCCTACGGTCCGGAAATGAGGGGAGGCACCGCAAATGTTACGGTTATCGTCAGCGACAGCCGCATAAGTTCTCCCGTTTTGCATGAATACGATACAGCCATTATCCTGAATCAGCAAAGCCTCGACAAATTCGAAAAAGCAATAAAGCCAGGAGGTGTCCTGTTATACGATCCCAATGGTATAACAAAGCCCCCCACCCGTAAAGATATCCGTATTTACAAAGTGGAAGCAACGAAAACGGCAGTCGATATGGGTAACCCAAAAGTATTCAACATGATTGTCCTGGGCAGCTTTCTTAAGGTAAAACCTATCCTTGGACTGGGCAATGTGGAAAAGGGATTGGAGAAATCACTGCCTGAGCGATACCATAAACTTATCCCTCTGAATTTAAAAGCTATAGAAAAAGGAGGCGAAATTGTTGATCGGGTTCAGGAGTTGTAGTTATTACAACTCCTTTGAAAACTCCTTCAGCCACTCCCTTAACGGCACTCCTATTTCTTCATGTTTCAGGCCATATATAACATTTGTTTTCAGAAAATCAAGTTTGTTGCCAATATCGTATCGGGTTCCTTTAAATTTTAATCCATACATGGCGTACTTCTTCACCATATCGCGCATGGCATCCGTGAGCTGAATTTCATTGTTCTTGCCAGGTTTAATTAAAGCCAGGTATTCAAATATCTCAGGTGTAAAAATATAGCGGCTTGCTATGGCAAGGTTCGAAGGGGCTTCATTTGCCGATGGTTTTTCTATGAAATCCTCGGCTATCAATACATTGTCCTCTAATTTCTTCCCTTTGATAACACCATATCTTCCGACATTCTCCATCGGAACTTCCTCCAGGGCAACTACCGAGCTTTTGTAACGTTCATAAACGGTCATAAGCTGTTTTGTAATGGGTTCGCCTTCTCCGCTGATAAGGGTGTCGCCTAGTAAAACGGCAAACGGTTCGTTGCCTACATGGTCGCTGGCATAGCGAATCGCATCACCCAGGCCGTTCATCTCCTTTTGCCATATAAAATGAATATTTGCCAGGTTTGATATTTTCTTAATCTGCTCCAGCAAGTCGAATTGTTTTTTAGCCAGCAGCGACTCTTCCAGAATCGGGCTTCTGTCGAAATGTTCCTCTATGGCACGCTTTCCTTTTCCTATTATTATCAGTATGTCGGTTATGCCACTTGCCACCGCTTCTTCTACCACATATTGAATCACAGGTGTGTCTACTATAGGTATCATCTCTTTTGGCTGCGATTTTGTTATTGGCAAAAACCGGGTTCCCCAGCCGGCAGCCGGGATGACAGCTTTTTTTATCATGATTTGTTTAATTTACGATTTCGGGTTTTATAACTTCTATATTTTTTTTGCTGAGCGTATTTTTCAAATTGGTAAACATATCTTCATCCGTGTAGGTCCCGATTATTGCACCGCCCGATCCTGTAAATTTAGCTGATGCGCCTGTTGAACGGGCTGCTTCAACCATTTCGATGTTTCCACTTGTAATAGCAATCAGGCTGCGGCGCAGATCAAAATTTGCATTTATCAGGTTGTGCATCAGTGTATAATCCTGCTTGTTCAATGCATCGCGAAAACTTTCTGTGAAACCTGCCCATTTTTCCATGGCTTCAAGCACGGGTTTTTCCCCGATGTTGAATCGCGCCCGCAGATTGTTGTGCAAAACTTCGGTACCCTCCGACAGATTTTTCCGGAACGCGATGTACATATTTGGAAAAAGCGAAGCGTCAAGCGTTTCGTAATTACCAAATCCCTGTTTGTCCATTATCTTTTTGTCGAAATCCATATAGACCGGCTGGGCGAATGCCTGCGCCACCCTGTCCTGCAGGCCGGCAGCAATGCCCAGTTCCTTGTCTTCTACGCTATGAACCAGGTTGGCAAGTATGGGTTTTGGGATAGCTACACCGTAAAACGAAATTAATGCCTTCATGCAGGCAGTGATGATTGCACTGCTCCCGGCAAGCCCCAGCCTTAAAGGTATGTTTGAGTCGTACCTGATTGTAAAGTTTCGGTTATCGAGCTGAATGTTGCATTCCATGCAATAATCATAGAACACCTTTATAGTAGCCTTCAGTAGCCTGATGCCTCCGTAATAGCCCGAGGAGTTGACATTTTCAACAAGCTCGCCTATGCTGTTAAAGCGTGTTTTATCCAGCCGCTGAGGTTGTATATCCAGTTCGGGGGTATGGTATAGCTGTACTTTGGCTTCAAAGTTTTTGAACAGAAACGCAATTGTTTTTCCATAATACCCGTCCGATGGATTTCCAATTACGGCTGCTCTTGGATGGCAGTAAGTTTCAATTATCATATTCTGATGTATGGGTTTATGTGTGCCATTTTTTAATGGCTTCAAAATTTACAATGTTTTCGGGATTCCGTGCAAGGGGGGTATACAAAAATTCCAATTGCTTACTGAAACGTTCGACTATCTTCCCGCGCACCATTTTCATGGTGGCATTCAGCAAACCGTTCTCCTGGTTGAAGTTTTCTGGCAATACAACAAAGGCAGCCGGCAACCACCTGTCGGGAAACATCCCTTCAAATTCGCCTCCCTTTTTATATTTGTTAATTTCATCGTTTATGATGCCAAGTCCTTTTTTATGCCCTTCATCGCTGTTGGGTTCGATGTTCAGTTTTTTGAGTTCCCTGTTGATGGCTTCCATTTCAGGTACAACCATGGCTGTTGTATAAGGATTCTGGTTATTGTAAAGCAATATTTGCTGAATGAAAACCGATTTTTCAACAATGGCCTCCTCAATTCCTTCGGGGCTGTATTTTTCACCGTCGTTACCAATGAGCAGGCTTTTAAAACGACCAAGCACATAAAGGAATCCGTCTTTATCTAAATAGCCCATGTCGCCGGTGTGCAGCCATCCATTTTTGATCGTTTCTTCGGTGGCTTTGGGGTTTTGCCAATACCCCAGCATTACGTTATCGCCTTTTATTACAATTTCCCCTTTTTGGCCAATGGGAAGTTCCTTGCCCTGTTCATCAAGAATTCTCAGGTCGAGGTATTTTACCAATCGGCCCGACGACCCAAACTTTATGGCATGCAGCGCATTGGAAGAAATCACCGGAGAGGCTTCAGTAAGCCCGTAGCCCTGGCATATCGGCATGCCTATGGCATAAAAGAACTTCTGCAGTTCAACATCCAGCAATGCACCTCCTCCAATAAAAAACTGGAGCTTTCCGCCGAATCCTTCACGTATTTTCGAAAAAAGTATTTTATCGAAAACCGCCAGCAATGGTTTAAGAACAAACTTCCACCCTCTGCCACGGTCGTATCCCGATCCATTGTACAGGTAGCTGATTTTAAGGGCAAATTCAAACAATTTATATACTGTTTCGCCTTTTTTGCGGATCTGTCCCTCAATGTTTTGCCTGAATTTCTTTGAAAAAGCAGGCACACTCATCATCAGCGTAGGCTGTATTTCCTTAATGTTTTGCGGTATATTTTTTAATGTTTCAAGTGGAGTCCTGCCTGTTTCAATCGATGCAATACTTGCCCCTTTATACATGAAGGCATACAAACAACAGGTATGGGCAAATGCATGATCCCAGGGCAGAATTGCCAGTGTCTTCCAGTCGGAATGAAGCTCCATAAGTGTGTTCGATTGGATTACATTTGCTGCATAGTTCAGGTGCGAAAGCATAATGCCTTTTGGATCAGCTGTCGTTCCCGAAGTATAACTTATATTGGCCAAATCGTTGGGAAGGATGTTTTTCCAGGTGGCTTCCACCTCTATCTGGTGGGTTTTAAGAAATTCTTCCCCCTTTTTTATTAACTGTTGGTAATCCACATCATTTTTCCCGGGTTTTTCTTTCCCATCCAGGTAAATGATTTTATCAAGTTTTGGCAGTTTCTTTCTTATCGACTCCACCTTTTCTGCATAGGGGGCCGATACAATAACATACCTGCTGCCGCTGTGCTTCAACCTGAAAATGAGTTCGTTTTCCTGCAGCCGGATCGATAACGGCACGTTAACACCACCGGCATATAGCATTGCCAGTTCGCTGATTATCCAGTCGTTCCGGCCATCTGAAATCAACCCGCAACGGTCCCCTTTTTTCATGCCCAGCCAAACCAGTCCTGCAGCCAGATTTAATACCTGATCCCTTGTTTGTTTATATGTTGTACCCTGGTATTTCCCATCTTTCTTCTCCCAAAGGTAAATATTGTCGGGGTAGCGCGTTACCGTTGACTCGAAAAGCTCAATTATTGATTTCATTTTCAATCCAGGTAGTTTATGTTTTTCTAATCAAATGTACAAAAAAGCATACATATTGTTTAAACTGCACAAGGGTTTAATCGTGCATGCAGTATTCCCCGGATAGATCCGGATACATTAAAAAAGTTGTTGCCTGTAATGCCTGAAGGGTTGAATAGGCGATCAAACACTAACCGGTAATAAATTTATAAATTGTTGTTTCCTCATAGGTTTCACCCGGCTGTAACAAGGTTGTCGGGAAATGGGGATGATGTACTGAGTCGGGGAAATGCTGGGTTTCCAATGCTATTCCCGAATAGCGGCCAAATTTTTTCTCTCCGTTAATTGTAAGCTCCGGAATCCAGTAGCCGGTATATAATTGCATACCGGGCTGGGTTGTATATACTTCTACATTTCGGCCGCTTGTTTTCTCGCGCAGTGTTCCGGCATAAGCCAGCTTACCGTCATTGTTGTTCAATACAAAATTATCGTCATACCCGGTGTCGAGTTTGTCCAGGTCGTGTGAAATCGTTTTAAAATCGCTGAAGTCAAACGGTGAATTTGCTGTTCCGATAATCTCGCCTGTTGGAATCTGAGCCGACATTTCAGTCATTTTATCAGCATTGAGTTTTAATTCATGATTCAGGATGTTGTCTTTTCCTGCCGTAAGGTTGAAGTAGGTGTGGTTGGTAAGATTGACAACTGTGAGTTCATCAGTTACTGCAGTATAATCAATTCTAAGCTCATCATTAGTGGTAAGCCAGTAGGTGCAGGTAACATCCAGGTTGCCGGGATAATTTTCTTCCAGATGCGGGCTGTGATACGACATCTTTATGCCCACAGCATCTTTCTTTTCAACAACTTCAGCATTCCACATTCTTTTGTCGAAACCGGTTTCACCGCCATGCAGGTGATTTGGTCCGTTATTAACAGCCAACGGATACGATTTGCCTCCGATTTCAAGATGGCCTTTGGCGATCCTGTTTCCAAACCGCCCAATTATGGCTCCAAAAAAAGGATAACTTTCAAGGTATTCGTGACTGAGGTATGTTTCCAGCTTTTCAAATCCACAGGCAATATTTTCTTTCTTTCCAGTTTTATCCGGCGTTTTAATGCTTGTAATTATGCCTCCGTAATTTGTAATCTTTATTTCAATTCCATTATCATTGGTCAGGATATAAAGCTGTGCTTCCCGTCCGTCGGGCAGGTTACCAAATGGTGCTGTTTGTATGTTCATGTATTTCAATTTTAGTTAAAGTTACTTTCGTTTACAAAAATGCAAAAAATGATGCAGTTTACCCGATGGTTTCTATTGTTTTTAAAACATGATTGTTTTTTTGGGGATTTATCTATATTTGTTGTCAACCTAAATTATGGACTTTTGAAAAAAGTTATTAAAATAAATAACCATTCCGTATTACCAAAGTACAGGCAAATAATGGAATCGCTTTGTTTTGCCATCGAAAACGGGACCCTGAAAAAGGGAGATAAAATTCCATCAATTAACCAAATCTGCACTGAATTTAACCTGAGCCGCGATACGGTAATGTATGCTTTTAATGAGTTGAAATCGAAGGGCATCCTTGTCAGCCAACCCGGGAAGGGCTACTACCTGGCTTCCAATGAAACCCAACGTGATGAAAAGGTATTTATTCTCTTTGATGAATTCAACGCTTTTAAGGAGGACCTGTATAATTCTCTTCTCAATACTTTAAAGGGAAGGGGACAGGTTGAAGTTTTTTTTCATAATTACAATCTTAAAACATTCAAAAACCTGCTTTACGAAAGTGCAGGCAATTATACCTCATACATTATAATGCCGGTTGCGTTTGAGAATACCTGTCATTTGTATTCCCGGTTGCCGGCCGACCGGGTGTTCATTCTCGACCGGTTAAAGCCCGAGTTGAAAAATTTTCCGGTTGTTTACCAGGATTTTGAAATGGATTTTTACGAGGCGCTTGTAAGCGGGCGAACCCTGCTGAAAAAATACCGCAAGCTTGTTTTTGTTCATTCTGGTGGAAAAGAACCGGCCGAACGGGTGAAGGGTTTTGAACGGTTCTGCAATGAATACAAAGTTGATTACCAGGTGTACAGTTCAATCGATGGCAACCGCCCGGGGCTATACGAAGCCTGGTTTGTTACTTCCGACAAGGATTTGGTCAGAATTGTCAAAATGGCCAAAGAATATAAATTTAAACTTGGTAAAAAGTTTGGAATCGTATCGTTCAACGATTCCCTGTTGAAAGAGATTGTGTGTGGTGGAATTACTACAATTTCTACCGATTTTGCTGAAATGGGAAAGAACATGGGAAACATGTTATTAAACCAGGAAAAATCGGTTATCCGAAACCCATCCCGGCTGATTGTCAGAAAAAGCCTTTAATTTCCTGCCGGAATATTGTATATTTTTTACAATATACGTATATATGCTCTATATTTGCTCCTATAGTGCCTCCTGGCAGTAAAATTTTAAAAATTCAGAAATTATGACAATTGATCAATTAAAAGAAAAATTTATTGAAAAATACGGCGAAGGCAAGTTCAGCGGATATTTTTCTCCCGGACGTGTAAATCTTATTGGTGAACATACCGATTACAACGGAGGATATGTTTTTCCCTGTGCCATCAGCTTTGGAAATTATTGCCTGATCCGCAAAACCAACCGGAAGACCGTACGGTTGTCTTCTCTGAATATGGATTTTGAGGCTGAAATTGGGATTGCCGATCTTAATAAACCAATCGGCAAAGAGTGGGTGAATTATCCGGTAGGTGTATTTGCCCAGTTTTTAAAACGGGGGATTGTTTTTGATGAAGGGGCTGATGTGTTGTTTTATGGAAATGTTCCAAACGGAGCGGGTCTTTCTTCTTCTGCTGCACTGGAAATGGTAACCGCCGTTGCCATAAATGATACGTGGAAGTTAAATATCGATCGGCTTGATCTTATAAAAATGGCCCAAAAAGCTGAACATGAATTTGCCGGGGTT
>OBJA01002250.1_pt1 | contig 11448 bp, 11 predicted proteins | sample 1519751 | NCBI WGS metagenome assembly OBJA01 (sample SAMEA3881238, study PRJEB22517) | soil metagenome | biome: lake sediment; feature: soda lake sediment; material: sediment, water from around vicinity | place: India | collected 2013-12-23 | depth 3 m
GTACTAATTGCAGCATGTAATTTTTATTTTCTGTGCGTGACATGTTGTTTTTTCCGCAAAGATCATTAGCTTTGTTCAAGCACAAAAGATGCAGTTTGCCGAAGGCATACACCTTAGTTACATTGAAGATGACTAGCATTATTCGTTCAATATGCTGCTACCTAAGGTTTGCTTCAAAAAACATATTGACAAAACTACCAAACAAAAAACAACTCTCCCATTTAAAAAGAAATATAACATAAGGTCATTGTACTATATACTCATAATATTTACATAGGAAAGAATCTACTGTTTGATTCTAAACCTTTTAGGCCTTGTGATATTAGGTATAGTATCAAGGGTCATAAATTTATAGTGTTGTTTTAATGATCTGATATCAACTGCACGAGGAAGGTAATCGTACTGCGTGCTAGTTGTCATAATTAAAGAATCGGAATTGTGGATTTTTAAATAGTATTCACAAACGGACTTGTTATAGTGATTACAGTTTCTTTGTACAATTACTGAATCGCCATTAATTTTAAAAACACCTATTAAGTGTTTGGAAATAGGGTAAGATTTCATTTCATGCCTGATTAGGTCTTCTATTTCATTTTGGGATAGATTAGGATCTTTAATCCAAAGAGCATGATAAGGATCACCATAATATAAACCTTCCTTATAAAATATTAGAAAAGTTGCATTTCCTCTATTATCAATTGAATAGTAGCATCCTTCTAATCTTATCTTATCTGATCGGTATTTTTGAACTTCGAGGATTGGTGTAGAAATCAGAAATACGCATGAGGTAAGGCTAATTGTTATAAGCATTAATCCTATTACAAATGATAAATGTATTTTATTCATTTCCAATTATTTAAATTAAAGAGTTCAAATCACTATATCAATAAGTCTGGCACTAACGGCATTTCATGTAATCTAATTAACAAACCATGGGGTTCTACCCATGACTTTTATTTTGCAGCAAAGATTCATGCTACCAATTGACTAAGGGCAGTGATCTCTTTTGATTAACATTCCATAGGCCTATCTGCAATCCATTCAGTTGCGTTGCAGAATTAAATAAAGCAATTTGAATACCGTTAACTTTTCTAATCTGATTCCTCAATCCTGAAATTACAAAACCCTTGCTTTCCAAAGCAATAGTGTGTATGCCTGATAATGTGAAACCATTCAGTTTATTAGCAATTGTTGCTGCACCTCCGATATAAAAACCAGTTATTTCATTCTCTCCGATTGCTCCACCGATGCTTAAAGTCACCCCTTTTATTCTAACAGTGATAGGCTCAATATGTGAATATGCAACTGAGTCACTGCTAAGAAAACTGCCGAAAAATGGTGCAAACATTCCCATTGTCAGTAATTCAATAGTTAAGCCTTTAATTTTAAGTGAGTCTCGCATATTACTTGGAGCAGCCATCATACCTAGAGCAAGACCGTTTATCTCGTCAACCGCTATATCCATTGGTGGGATAAAGCAGATATTCTTAATCCTGTATGTAATGTCGGGAGTTTCAGGTAATGGAGAAAAGCCAATCAAATAGTTAATTTTACCTCCAGCTTCATAAATCCATTTCAATCCATAATCAGTAAGGATTGGAAAGACCTCATAAGTAATGGTATCAACAGTATTAAGCATCGGTATATTGGTTATATAAATAGGAATTTCGCGATTGGCTGTATCTTGCTTAAACGTTATATTGTATTTATCTAAAGAGACTTTCTTATAGGATTTATAGGCCTCGTCGATAACAATGTTTATTTTATCGATTGTTTTATAATTCAGGTATAAGGTGTCAAGATTCTGCCCATTTGCCATAGCAATAGCCTCATTGAAAAAGTTCTGAATAATCAGTGTGTCTTTTTTGATGCCAATAAGTGGTGATTTGTATCTTTCCCCTGAATACAGCGTAAAGTTGTAAACACAATTCCGATACAAATTAAATCCATGGGCATTAAAAGTATACATATCAGATCTAACCACTAACTCTTTACCTTTTTTAACTAGTAAGACAGTCCACTGTTTTTCAGTTTGAGCCTGAGATGAGAATTTTGAACCAATTATTATAATTACTATATAAGTAATTAATTTGGCTTTTCCGGGAAAAAACCCTTGCGTTTTAAACATTAGTTTTTATGAAATTTTTATCAAAGATAAGATTTAATTTCTAAAAATCAAACTGTTGCTTGAGCGGCCTAGTATACGCTGAGTTACGCTTTTGAGCATATTTACCTTACGAAAACATGTCGCCTATATGGATGCTTTATGGTTGGTGATAATATCATCTTCTACTAACATGCGCCCCTCTGGGGCTGTAAAACAATAGGTGCATTCACTTGTCCCACAAGTCCCGCTTGTCGCACAAGATTTCCAGAATAAAATACATCTGGCTAATAGTGAATTAGTAAAATCAATAAATATCTTCTTAACTTTACTAACTAAAAAATTAAGAAGACTTCAATGCACGACGAAGGCAGAATAATATATCCCCCAAGTGGTTCACCATATTCAGTTGAGGTGTACCTTAAAGACCATCTCGGAAATATAAGAGTTGCATTCGATAACGCCACCGGCAAAGCAAAACAGGTAAATGCCTACTACCCTTTTGGAATGCAAATAGCGACATTAAGTTCCAACAGCCCAACAACCACCAAACCAAATGAATATCTTTATAACGGTAAAATGTTCCAGGATGAACTGGGATTGAATTGGTATGATTATGGGGCGAGGATGTATGATCCGGTTGTTGGAAGATGGTGGAGTGTTGATCCGTTGGCGGAGGTAAGTAGAAGATGGTCACCTTATGTTTATTGCTACAATAATCCAATCAGATTTATTGATCCGGATGGGATGAGGGTGGATGATTATTTCAACAAAGAAGGTAAATATTTAGGAAAAGATGAAGCGAAAACAGACAATGTTAAAATTATTGACCAAATTGATTGGAACTCAAATAAGTCAATAAATGTAGATGGCACAGAATCAATAGAACATGCCACTGGAAAAGCCAATTCAACAGATTTCTCAGTTTCAAATTTAACAGAAGATGCAACTTTATCTGTATATGACCATTATAATCCTACTGATTTAAATTTAGCTGCTAAACAAAACGAAACCGGAGCTGGAGGATTAACTTTTCATGCAGAAATGAAAGATGGCAAAACTTCTGAAAGAATAGATGTAAAAATTGAAGGCAACAAAAGGACTAAGGTTGCTGACCATGCAAGCGAAATTATTAATTCCTTCTCTCATGAGGAGCAACATTATAACGATTATAAGGCTTTAGGGTTTGAACGCTATAAAAACTTCCCCTTAGAAAGACTGGAGCAAAGAGCTGTGTCTACACAAATGAATCATGAAAGCTATGGAGGAACAAGACCGGGCTACCAAAGTGCTGTAATTAAATATGGTCAAAGTTATGGTTTAATACTTCCGTTAAAACCTTTACCCGCAAGTATAACAACAAGTAGTAGATAAGATGAAATATTTATTAATGATAATAATCTTAGGATTCATAATCCAAACGACAATGGCACAAGTGAGTTTTAAAATTGATGAATTAAGTCTATCAAACTATAATGTTGAATTGAATAAAAATGTTATTGATGAAGATTCAGAAAGTGGACCATATATAGACCTTAAATGTTCAATTCTTAATAACACGAACGATTCTGTGTTGTTGAAACCCGCACATTCAAAAATAGACATTGTATTTAGTTACAAAAGGTCTGATTATACAGTCGAAGTAGTCCCATTACCATTTATAGATAATGAAATCTTAATTATTCCACCGAAAGGGACAATCGAATTAACCTTAGGTAGTTATCTATTATTGGGAACTAAAATATTCGATTTCAAACGGGGCGATTACATAAAAGAAATGCTTTCTATACTCCCAACTCTAAAAGTAGTGTATCAGGACGAAAGTATAAAAATACGGACAGATGAAATAAAGGATGTGATTCTAAAATGAACCTGTCTGATCCAAGTTATAGGACTTGTATACTGAGTGATTGAGAACAGATTTAATCTGCGAAAAAAATAAAGCCCGGCAAATCCAGGCTTTTAGTTTTAAAGCAGCAATACTTTTAAGCCTATAATACAGGATTAATTAAACTTCACTATTTATTTTTTCAATCACATTTAATCGCGTTAGCATCACCCGGTTTAATAAATCTTTGATCTTCGCTCCAATTCAAATATCATTTACCGGAAACAATTCTATATCATATTCTTACGACGCATTAGGAAATAAAAGAAAGCAATTAGTATATCAAAATGGCAAATTGGTAAAAACTACCATATTTATTGGTAACTTCGTCTTCGAAAACAATATACCGATGTGGCACGATTACGATGAAGGCAGGGTTGTTTATTCTCAAAACTTTACAAATTACGCTGTTGAAGTCTTTATGAAAGACCATCTCGGAAATATAAGAGTTGTTTACGACAACACCACCGGACAGCCAAAGCAGGTAAATGCCTACTACCCATTCGGATTGCAAATAGCAACTCTTTCTTCTAACAGCCCATCAACCAATAGTCCTAATGAATATCTTTACAACGGCAAAATGGCCCAGGATGAGTTGGGGTTGAATTGGTTGGATTACGGGGCAAGGATGTATGATCCGGTTGTTGGGAGATTTCATACACTTGATCCTCTTGCTGAAAACTTTCCCCATCAATCTTCATTTGTCTATGCAGTTAACAATCCAATTAAATTTATTGATTTTATGGGAATGAATGCAGATGGTTATACTATTGATGAAATGGGGAAAATTAATCGTGTTAATGATACTGGTGGAAAAGAATATGATGTATTATATACTAAGAAAGATTACAACCAAGCAATAAATGAAACAAAATCAACTGGAGAGAAAAATGAATATGGAAATCCAGAACCAAGCAAAAGTGTCAAAGTTTCTAGTGGAACCTTTTCTAATCTGATAACTTTAGGAGATGTAAAGGGGGTCAAAATATTCAGTGAGAGTGATGCTATGGCAGTTTATTTATTTGCTGCAGAAAATTTTCCTGTTGAATTCGGACAAGTAGTTGGCGACAGGCAAGGTGTTATGTCTATAGTTCATACATCAGGACAGGCTGATTATACGGAAACGGGTAAAGTTTCAAAGTACATGATTGATAAAGGGTATTTTCTTACGGAGACTCATCATAGCCATCCCGGTGGTTTAGAATATGGGACACCATCAGGATTTTATACCAACGGTAAACCAACTCAACCTGCTACTGGGGATGCCAAAGCATCTAAGTCGATTGATAATAAGAATGGAGCTCCAGTGAATCATTACATGTATCATCCCTTCACAGGAAATACTTATCGTTATAATTCTAGTACATATGCTAAAGTTAAGTAGATTAATTGCAATTACTTTTTTATTTAGTAATTGTATAAGTTCTAAAAAAGAAATTGTGTTGAAGCCACATATAGAACAATATTTAAGTATCTATCTAGAAGACAACAAGAAGCTAAATCCAAAAGACAATGTAGTTATCATCTGGTATGATACTTTTAGTGAAAATAAATTTCAATTGAATATTATTAGTGATATGACAGATAATGTTCAATATTCCTTTAAAGCGGAGGGAGATTCTATTTATTTTGGTTATTATAAAGAATTTAAAGTTTTTGTAATAGATAAACAGCATAAATTAATAATGGATAACTATGAAAGCATTATATTGGTAGATGATTTTAATTCAGATGTGATTCCTACTTCTTACAATGGACCATTTTGGAACTTGAAAATTAAGGAAGGAAAATTAATAAACTTCTCTTCTCAATATTGTGAGCCTAGTACAAATGTGCTGGAAAGATTAGAATCAGTAACAATTCCACTATGTAGTTGTGCTATTTATTGACGAACAGCAGCAGAACATAAAGGTAGTGATTTACCATTCTTTAGAATGACAAGCACCTTCAATTAGGCTAAGAGTAACATATTAAATATGAAAAGGAGAGTAAAAATCAAATCCTATTTAGGGATAGGCGTTGCATTTTGTATAAGCTTACTTTGTTTGTTTGATATATCAGGTTAAACAGCAAATGCATATCAAAGTAGGAAAGTTACATAATGAGGTTGTCCAAGGAAAAACCAAATTTAAATCGACAATGAAAGACTGGCTGCTAATCTATATTTGTTTAATCTTGTTCGGGTTATTTTCTTTCGGCTGTAGTGGTCAACAGAAAGGGAGTGTTAACAATGAGACAAATTCTACCTTTGTTCTTTTTCTTGGTAAGATTGAAGATATTAGACTTCCTTTTACTTTAGATATGGGTTCTGAAAACACTAAAGAGTACATAGAGACTTCTTATGGTAATGGTAACTATAAGCCGAATGAACGGTTTCTTACCATAAATAAACAGGATAGTAAATTCCTACAGGAAAAGTACTCAATAAGCGATAATTTATTATATAAAGCGTTGTTTAAAAAAAATATCGGCAATCATCATTTGGTGTTGATTACTCAGAACGACTTGTCTTCTCTAGAATTTTACTTGTTTAAACTTAATTCATACTCATCATCTGGTAAATTAATCGATACTTTAACAGTGGCAGGGGCGTTGCCATTTGGAATAGAAATGGGTTGTGTAATTGATGAAAATTTATTAATCACAACAAAAGCAGACATTCCTGTTTTTGAAGCAATTGATAAAACAGATAGTATTCCAGCTTTATTCATCTATTCAACATATAAATTAACGGATGAGGGCTTCTTTAAAAAAGTCGAAAGTAAAAGAATAGAAGGTTTTTATTTTCTAATGAACAACAATAGCCAATATGAATTTCGACCGAAATAATGGTTATCTATCTTTGAAATAGTATGTTAAAACGCCCGGATTGCAGGCGTTTTGCTTATAGAGCAGCAACGTTTTTCTGAAAAAAATCCTTAAACTTGTTTTTGGTGAGCATGCAATCAATCATCCTGAAAAGGGCTTGTCGGGTTCTTCCAATTGCTCAATCATCCGCAGTTTTTCGCTTGTGGTCTTATCCTCAATCACAATCTCTTTAGGCACTTCCCCTTCCATGTGTACAATGGCATCGATAGAAACGCCGTAAAGCTTGGCCAACTTGCAGCAATATTTTTAAGCTTCACACTTTTGATAAGTCCATCAATAGCATAAAGGATATGGTTTTTTTCCCTTATCCATTTTCGCAATCTCATTCAAAGCATCACCCGGTTTGATAAGTCTTTGATCTTCGCTCCAATTCAAATATCATTTACCGGAAACAAATTCTATATCATGCTCTTACGATGCATTAGAAAATAAAAGAAAACAATTAGTATATCAAAATGGCAAATTGGTAAAAACTACCATATATTTGTAACTTCGTCTTCTAAAACAAATAACTGAGGAGGCTCAATTAAAGATGAAGGCATCACTTCCCAAAATATCTCTTATTTTTCAAAGATTTTAGCAAGTTTTAAATGCAATCTATATGAAATACTATCTTAGCATTAAACCTATACTAGCGTTAATTTTTATTGTTTCGACAACTATGTTTGCTTGCTCACAACATAGTTCAAAGATGAGTGAAGCATCAAGAAAATTAAATAGTGACCCAACAAATTCATCTGATATTACAGGGATTGGCAGTTTGCCATTTTATTTCAATTATGAATCAGATACACTTCTTGGAAGAATCTTTATGTCATCGGGAAATAATAATCCTACAGTAATATTTTTGCATGGTAATCCCGGATTTGAAAAAAATGAAGATATAGGGCAAATGCTGAGACGTGGCGGCTTTAATTCAGTTTTCTTTTCTTATCCGGGAACATGGGGAAATGCCGGCATATTTAATTATGAAAGTGCTACTAAAAGCTCCCTAGCGCTTATCAATTATTTAAAGAAGAATCATTACAGGTACAGAATAGATAGTACGAATCTTTTCATTGCAGGTCATAGCATGGGCGCTGACATAGGAATGGTTATTGCCCGGAATGTTAAAGGTGTGATTTGTATAGACCCATGGAATGGTTATAATTGGCTTAGCTCAATAAATGAACAAGAACGGAACAATTACATTAAGTTGCTTGATAAAAGGTCGAATATTCATCTAGTATCAGGAGCAGCTTTTGTTTCAAATATATTATCTAATCCGAACAATAATCTTCAAAAGTATACATCTGATAGTCGATTAAAGATATACTATATTTTTAGCAATAAAACAGCTGAGTCAAAATTCAAATTAAACCAAATTAATCTACAGCCTGGCAACAGTGTTATCTTAAATGCAATTGATCACTCATTCTCTGACAAAAGGATCTTGCTCGGAGAAACTATATATGAATGGATTACGAGATCTCTTGAGCAATAGTTTAAGCTTTGAAAAAGGGTAATGGCACTGTTTAAAGCTATGAATACAATGGTAACATTTTCTTATAAATAGAAGATCTGTCAATCATGCAGATAGCACTATATATATAAGTTATTTGAGATAATCCTTTAAATATTTTTTTATTTACTAATAGTTTTATAAATTTGCTTATCTACTCTTACTAAAACTGCTATCAAGAAATCCTTACTACCCGGTTGCAGTTGTGCATTTTTTCGATTACGCAATTATAAAATCAGGAATACTTACAATAAGTGATATTTATGGTAATCCTGTTAAAATTGAACAAGTAACAGAGTAAGCATATATGTAATACCTCAAACCTTGCTGCAGTTTTTAATAAATTCACTGACCGGTGGTAATCAGGTTACAAAGGGAAGTTTATTGTTAGCAGGTAATAATTTGAAAACGTTAAAAACTTATCGTATGAAGAAATTGAACTTTACAATCTTAATGTTGACATTAGTAATTTCGTTACATGCTCAAAGCGAATTTGAAAAGACTTACGACTTTTATACAAGAGCAACAGCGGATGTGCTTTTTACTCAGAATGATGGTTATTTGATTGTCCATCAAAATAGATTAGATAAAGCATATTTGTCATTGATAAAAACTGATTTTAAGGGCGACACTTTGTGGACCAAAAATCATGATATTGGCACCCTTCAGGGTTTTTTCACATGGGGTACTTCTGATGAAAATGGTAATTTGTTTATTACTTGCGACGGGTCTAAACAAGTAATAAAAATGAATCCTCTTGGGGAAATTATATGGTCAAAAAGCTTTCCCAGACTTGGTAAGAAGCTGTTGCAGTATTATAATAATAAACTTTGGATGGCAGTTGAAGGTACTTACCTTTATAAAATTGATCCCCAAAATGGCGATAGCTTGTGGCGTTCGTCCATGATTAGTGAGAGCACAAATCTTCACACCTTTCCTACTGCAATGACAATAATGCCAAATGAAGATATCATCTTAGCTGTATCGTTCCTTGATTTGATGCTTGGATATTCATCCAATATGTTATTTAGATGCAATGAGATTACGAATGCAATTCCTCTATCATTGCAACCTTATCAAAAAGTATTTCTCAGAGATATGAAAGTAGTTGCTGGACAAATATGGGCTGTTGGCAATTCTTTTTCTAGTCCTTGGTCAATGAATGATGGCCTTTTGTTCATAAAGTTTACTTCTGAAGGAAATGTGATTTCATCAAATGATAAGAAATTTACTAATAGTAGGTATTTTACTAATTTCATTATAAATGCTGATGGCAATATTGTTTCATTAGGCGAATCAAGTGAAGTGCACCCTAAACTTTATTTATATTGTATGAGCTCTAATTTCGATAGTCTGTGGACAAGAGAATTTGCAGGATCAGATTATTACGGACAGCAATTAAAATTAGCGAACGATAATGGATACGTAATAAGTGGTTGGATTGAATCGAATAACATTATAACTCCATTCCTAAAAAAAACTAATTCACTTGGTTTAATTCTAACTTTAGATGATAGAATATACCATAATGACATAAACGTCTATCCAAATCCTGCATCAGATGTTATCACCTTCACAACTAAGGGATTGGATAATGGTAATCTTAAATTGTATAATTCTATTGGTAAGCCTGTTTTACAGCGTAAAATAACAGGCAATAAGATAACTGTTAATGCCTCAACTTTTGTTAAGGGAGTATATTACTACTCAATTGAAACAGAAAAAGGAGTGCATTCCGGGAAAATACTTATTAATTGATAATATTGTTTACATGTGTATTTAGTATTCAACTTCGCTCTGCTTCTGATTCACTGACGCTTGCAATAGAAAGGGCAGTATTTACAGACAAATTAGTAAAAAAAAGAAATTTTTTTTCAAGAAAGATTTGGAGAAATTGAAAAAGGTGCTATCTTTGCACTCTCAAATGAACGAAACGGTTCGGTAGTTCAGTTGGTTAGAATACGTGCCTGTCACGCACGGGGTCGCGGGTTCGAGTCCCGTCCGGACCGCAAAAAGCTCTCTTTTAGGGGGCTTTTTTGCTTTTTGTGCTTTTGAAATAGCTATCAGAAAAATGAAGCAGTAGTATCAGTGGGACAGGTGAGACAAGTGTGACACGCTGGACGAATTGTACTGAAATCCCAAGTCCCCCTGTCCCACAATCCCACTAGTCCTACCCGTCCCACAAAAACCCCCTCACACCCAATAATTAACATCCCACTAGGAATACCCAACATATCTTTTTAATTTTGCAATTGAAAGGCTAAAAGACTTTAAAAGACAAAGGCAGAATTGTCTTTGAATGGTAGGACTCATAGGACTGGTACGAGTTAAACAAGCCAAGAATTAACTGACAAGCCAAGAATTAACTGAAACTATAACACTAGATTTTAAATTAGAATTGCATGGGATTTATACCAAAATATGGTGGTTATAAAAACTTGTATAGCTATCAGAAGGCAGAGATTGTATATGATGCAACAGTATATTTCTGCAAAAAATTTATGGCAAAGTATGATAGAACGGTTAGTCAAATGGTGCAGGCTGCAAGAAGTGGTAAACAAAACATCGCAGAAGGAAGTATGGCCTCAGGGCTTTCAAAACAAACGGAAATTTTCCTGACCAATGTAGCACTTGCAAGCTTGGAGGAGTTGCTTCTTGATTATAAAGATTTCTTACGCACAAATAATCTTCCGGAATGGGCAAGCGATGATGCGAGAGTACTTCGCATTCGCGAATTGAATACAAGTGTTACTAAGCCAACATACAGTACTTTCCGCCAAGCAATAGAGCACGAAAATCCTGAAATTTCAGCAAACGCGATTATATGCCTTATAATGATAACCGGTTATTTATTAAAGAAGCAGATTGCTTCTTTAGAGGTTCGCTTAATTGAAGAAGGTGGAATACGTGAAAGGATAACCAAAGCCAGAAAAGATCACAGAAAATATTAAGTAGGACAGCTGTGATCGTCCCATCAGTCCCCCCAGTCCCACAAACACCAACAGCCATCAACTCTCATCTCTCAGCTTATCACCCCGCAAAGTAAAAAAAACATGACATTATGTCCGAAAAAGTACCATTTGACCC
>OBJA01002251.1_pt1 | contig 11423 bp, 7 predicted proteins | sample 1519751 | NCBI WGS metagenome assembly OBJA01 (sample SAMEA3881238, study PRJEB22517) | soil metagenome | biome: lake sediment; feature: soda lake sediment; material: sediment, water from around vicinity | place: India | collected 2013-12-23 | depth 3 m
CGTTCGGGATAAACCCGAAGCAGGCTGTTTGGCAGATGGATGGTCGGAAAGGTGGGCACCAGAAGGTGGCTGATGTTGCCCATGTAAGGGTTGACATAATCGACCGGCTGCTTGGTCCGGGCCGCCTGTTGCTCCTTCGAAGCTGAACAGCCCGCCAAAACTGCCGCTGTGAGAATCAGAAAAATCTTCCTAATGCTGAAATTCATGTTTATTTTTTTAGAGAATGACTTAAAATAATTGTTTGTCCTTTTTTTGTTTTGGTTTGAAACTGGTTTTTTCCATCAGAAACATTCAAGACACTTCCGTTTTCCGAGATAATTTTCACCTTGGTCACTTCACCATCTTTCCAGTCCATATCAACGACAAATCCTCCTCTGGCTTTCAGACCTTTAACTGATCCATCTTTTAACGCAACCGGCAATGAAGGCAACAGTTGCAGGTTGTAACTGCCATCTTCGTTTTGTGACTGGCTCTGCAGCAACATCTCTGCAATGGCAGCCGTGGCTCCGAAGTTTCCGTCAATCTGGAAAGGGGGATGGTTGTCGAACAAATTAGGCAACGTTTTCGACGCCAGCAAAACTGAAAGTAGTTTATAGGCATGATCGCCGTCCTGCAGGCGGTTCCACATGTTTATTTTCCAGGCAAGCCCCCACCCTGTTCCATCGTCGCCGCGTGCGATCAGCGTTTTTCGCGCAGCTTCGGCCAGCTCAGGAGTTCCCAAAGTTGTGATCTGGTTTCCGGGATGCAAGCCAAACAGATGTGAAGTATGCCTGTGGTGAGGGTCAACTTCTTTGTAGTCCTCAGCCCATTCCATGATCCGGCCTGTTTTTTCGCTGATACGGATCGGGGCAAGATTGGCGAGAGTTTCTTCGCACTTTCTTTTAAAGTCCGGATCAACTCCTAAAATATCACAAGCTTTAATACAGTGTGTCAGCAAATCATAAATGATTTCCAAATCCATTGTTGCACCATAAGTAAAAACTGTTGTGCTTCCGTCAGGCAGGAAGAAAGCATTTTCCGGTGAATACGACGGGTTGGTCACCAACTTTCCCGGACACGCTGTACCTTCGGGCGCTTCGACCAAAAAGTCCAGGATAAATTCAGCAGCGCCTTTCATCAGCGGATATGCACGGTCCCGCAAAAAGTCGTCGTCGCCGGTGAAGGCATAGTGCTCCCACGGATGTTGTGCCAGCCAGGCTGCTCCCATCGGCCATATTCCCTGCGGCCCGTCGGCCGGAGCGGTAAAACCCCACGCATCGGTTAAATGATGAACAACCCAACCATCGGCCCCGTAGAGCACCTTCGCCGTTTTTGCGCCAGGTTTCACCAATGCGTCCATCAAATCAAACATGGGCAAATGCAGCTCCGACAGGTTTGTAATTTCTGCCGGCCAGTAATTCATCTGAAAATTGATATTGGTGTGGTAGTCGGCATTCCAGGGCGGGTTCATCTGCCATGCCCAGATTCCCTGCAGGTTTGCAGGCATGGCCCCCGGGCGGGAGCTTGAAATTAATAAGTACCTTCCATATTGAAAAAAGGTTTCCACCAAACCGTTGTCGGGTATTCCTTTTTCTTTTGCCAGCACCAGGCGTTGATCCGTGGGAAGCGCCAGGATATCATCGGCTGTTTCGCCCAAAGCAAGATCAACCCGGTCGAACAAACGCTGATGTTCAGCAATATGATCTGCTTTTAATTTTTTATAGCTTTTTGATGCAGCTTTTGCAATTGTTTCAGCACAAACAGCAGCCGGATCAATCGAAGGATCGGCACCTTCCAACATTTTAGCCAGGCCCGGATAATTGGTAGCTCCGCTTATCAGCAAAGTCACTTCTTTGGCATCCGAAACTTTCAGAATACCATCTGCGACTTCTGCTTTTCCGTCTTTGGTGATGGCTTTGACCTGGGCTGCGAAGTTTAAACCACGTTGATTTCCATTTTCATCTTTGCGGTTAACCCGACCTTTTAACGAAAGCGAATTTGGGTCACCTGAAACAGCTTCGCACAAGGCATCCATTTGCCGTTTCAAGGTAAGGTTGAAGCTTATTCCATCTTTACTCTTTGTTGTGAAACGGACGACCATCACCTGGTCAACCGGTGAAATAAAAGCTTCCCTGGTATATTCAGCACCATCTGCAGTAAACCGGGTTGTAGTAACAGCAGTTGATAAATCCAAACTCCGGACATAGTTGGAAACGCTCATAACCGGTGTGTCAAACCAAAGCTCACCCAACGACTGAAATGGTTTCACGCCGCGGGGACGCCCCATCATATGCTGTTCTGCCAATTTTACTGCTTCGTTGTTTTTCCCCTCAAAAAGCAACCGTTGTACTTCAGGAAGATTTTCCAATGAAGAAGGATCATTGGGATCTAACGGATAACCATCCCACAATGTACTTTCATTTAATTGGATACGTTCATCAGCAACGCCGCCAAAAACCATGGCACCAAGTTTTCCGTTGCCAAGAGGCAAGGCTTCTTCCCAAACTTTAGCTGGCTGCTGATACCACAAGGTATATTGTCCATCCGGCTTCGGTGCGGTACTGGTAATTTCGGCCCTGTCAAACCAGTTGGCAGAAATCTTTTCTATTCTTGTACTCGCGGGAGGAATTTCCTTTTGAGCACAAACTGCACAGCTTACAAGCAAAAGAAACATAATGGCCAAATTCTTCTTCATTTTTGTTCAGGTTTATCTGTTGGCAATATCTCATTATTTTTCAGCATTTCGGCTGCTTTTCCGGTTAACCACAAATAATGATCGTTTTGAATATCAGCATCTACCGGAATAAATTTGCTCTCTCCAACCGGTACCTTTTTAGCTGTTTTGAAAATAGCAGTTCCTTCATCAATTTCATCGAACATGGCCACATAAATCATTTCGGCCCCTTCGCTGGCGGCGCCGCTCAGCTGTTTCCAGAAGAAACTGCCGGAGTTACGCGGAATCGTGCTGCTCGGTGCGCCCGGCCTCATATTGTTCCAGCTAAACCCCGGAAAAACTACAGGCATGTATTTCAAGCCGTTTTCGTCGCACCACTTTTTGTCTTTTCTGATCAGCGATTTAAAGCTGCCGTACCGATCTTCGTTGAAACGTCCTACAAACCAGGGATGCACCACATCGGCCATTTTAATTACCTCATGCAGTTTCTCATCTTTGATACAATCATTGCCAAACTCGCGCCAGTAAGTCGGTACGCCCAATAAAACAGAACAGTTTCCGCCTTCATCAGACTTCATGAATTTGACGAGTTTTTCAATGTCATCGAGCTTGTATTTCCGGTTGTCGTTAAAACCAACTCCCCAAATGGCCACCAGCGGCCGGTTGTTGCAAAAAAGATAATTGGAATATTTCGATCTGTCGCCAAAGCTAAATTTCTTCAGTAAATTCTTCCAGTCTTCCATTACAATATCCACCTGGTCTGAAGTGATTCCCGACAAATCGTACATCACGGCGATGGTCCGGTCGTATTCCAAAGCCGCTTTACTCGCTGACTCCAACACTCCGGTAAAATGCTTCATTCCTGATTCGTTTCTGATCTCAGAAATAAAACGTTGCATAAAAACACCATCGATTTTGTAGTCTTTCATCCATTTAAAATGAAGGCGGACCGTGCTTTCGTCAGCCGGACTAAACACGGTCGCAGGCGTTCCGTCTTCAAACTGAAACGGCGTTTCATACTGCTTTTCATATTCCGCCATGTCAGGCCATAAATCAATGGTACAATAACCCGGCTCAAACCGTCCCTGGCGTTCGTAATGATGCCAGCCGCGGCCTTCCCCGTCGCCAGGCGCGTTGAACCACCCCTGGTAGCCGGCCATCACCAGGCCTTTTCGCACCGTATGCTGATCTGTGACTTCATCTGTTGTTTTATCGGGAGTGGTACTGCAGGCAACCATATCCAAAAAGAGGAGAAGGATTGCCGGGATTCCGATAGCGAATATTTTTCTGTTTTTCATATGCGTATGTTTTTATAAGTTTTCAAATCTGTCTTATTCCCTTTCAGGCTGATTAAAAACCGAAGGTTTTTCTTTTTCAAAAACGTGTGTTTTGTTGTTTTCCAATTTGTCTTGTAATGAGTTTTTGGCTATGTCAACCTTGGGAGTTATAGTAGCGTGTTCATCTTCAGACCATGCCATAAATTTGATTGGAGCTGTCATGGCGCCAATTAAAGAAAGCCCGGTATTTTCACTTCTATTCATTTCTGCCTGGTATAGTCGTGAATCTAAATTAACTGGCTGCGAGCCGTATGAAAGGTGGTAGCCATCGGAATAGGTAAAGTATCGGTTGCCCCAGGTTGGATCAGCAAAATACCACTCTCCATCTATGCGGAATTCGACCCAAGCGTGAGAACCTGCCGGGCTGGACCAGTCAGAAGACATTTTGCGCTTGTTTAGAACAAGGCCGCTAACACTCTTAGCCGGTATTCCGGTTGCACGAAGTAAAGCAGTCGTCAAGTTAACATAATCCCGACAGATACCTTTCTTGTTTTTTAGAACTTCAGATGCCAGAGGTGTTCTTCCATTTGTATCATTTGAGTAGTCGAATTTGATCTTCTTTGAAGCGTAGCGGGAAATATTTTTTGCTGTTTGATAAGCGTTACCTGTAACCTTTAAAATATTAGCCAATTCTACAATGTTTTTATCATCTGAATCAATAAACTCTTCTGGGCTCAAGTATTTTTCTTTCGGTTCATCTGACCAGCTGGTCTTGGCTCTCAGCAATGTCACATCATATTTAACAGTGACCACTTTTTCTTTCCCATTGCCCCTCACGTTGGCATGTAATGTTCTGTAATCGTCTCTATCTTCAAAAAAGTAATCCTCTGCATTTTCAACAATAATATCGCCAATAACCTGATAGCCATAACTAACAGGCAAATCGACAAATAGATGGGTTTTTGATTCGGGTGAAGATTTTATTCTATACGTTTCCACTATACGATATGACATTTCTCTTTCTGGTGCTTTGCATGAATCGAGAAAAAGAAACAAGGACAAGATCGATAGTAACAAGACTGAGTTTTTCATCACATTATTTGAGTTGGGATACTTATCCATGATACGCTTTATCAATACCATTAAAATGCTGGAAAAAGTTCATTTGTAACTTTAATTACAGTAATTCATTTGAATTATTTCCGCTCTGGCTGTTCGAAAACCAGGGGCTTTTCTTTCCGCAGCATTTTTGCAGCTTCACCGGTCAGCCATAAATAATGATCAGATGGTTTTCCATCCATATCGACAAACTCGGCATAATCACTTACAGGAGGATTGTCAGTTACTTTAAAAATGGCAGTTCCTTCGTTCACCTCATCAAACATAGCTACATAAATCATTTCAGCCCCGGAACGGATCGCTGTTGACACTTGCTGCCAGTAAAAACGCCCTCCCTGCCGCGGAATAGACCCTGAGGGTTTTATATCGTCCGGAAATTCAAAGCGGCTCAGGTTATGCCAGCTAAATCCAGGTGTTACACAAGGAACGTAATCAATGTTATTCGTCTTGCACCAACTGATATCTCCCAAAATCACATCCCGAAAACGGTCCATATCATTGTGCAAAAGAGGAGAAAAACGCTGTACCATCCAGGGCAAAACAATATCTACTTGCTTAATCAGTTCATGCAGATAAGGATCATGAATACAATCCGCATTCAAATCGCGCCAAAAGGTTGGAACGCCCATCATGATGCTGCAACCACCGTACTTTGGATCGTTTTTCAGGAAGTCGATAAAACGTTCCAGCCCAATATTTCGGATGTCATAAGGACGGTCGGGGAAACCAATACCCCAAATGGCTACCAGAGGTTTACTATTGTGATGCAGGTAAGTTTTTGTGCCTTTTTGGTTAGTTACATGCAAAGAATCCACCAGGTATTTCCAATCCTCAATCAGTGTTGAGCAGTCTTCACCCGATCTTCTCAAACCTGATAAATCGTACATCATCGCAATGGCCCGGTCGTATTTCGAAGCCGCTTCAAAGGCATGGTTTAGTACATCTGTCGCATGCCCATGGCGTGCATTGGGCCGGGCAGCGCTAAAAAAACGCTGCATAAAAACACCATCCAGCCCGTACTCTTTCATCCAGCGGAAATGCGTATCAACGGTACTTTGGTCCGCAGAATTGAAGAAACGGGCAACGCTTCCGTCAGCGAGCTTCAAGCCTGTTGGGTAGGTCTTTTTGTATTCGCTTACGTCGGGCCACATATCAATTCGAACCTTCGTTTCATCGGGGTACATGATCTGATCTTCAGGAAGCCGGAACCATCCCTGGTACCCGGCAACGATCAGCCCTTTGTAGGAAGGATATTTTGTTTCGGAAGCGTGTTTGTTTGCCGATGCCCAGTTAAAGGCCAACGACAAACAAAGTGCTATGATAAACATGTTCTTTTTCATAATCTAACATTCAATTTTTAATTGTATTAATCATTTCAAGTTCCAATTTTCCACCCTTAACAATTTCGTCGTGGGTGATCCAGTAGCGATTTAAAGGCTTTCCGTTCAGTTTCATCGACATGATGTAAATATTTTCTTTGGAGTTGTTGTGAGCTATAATTGAAAATGTTTTCCCTAAGTAATAATCCGAATCAAGCTGAATATCAATTCGATTAAAAACAGGACTGGTAATTTCATATTTGTTATCGCCCGGACAAATGGGATGAATGCCCATGGCCGCTAGCACATACCAGGCCGACATTTGGCCGACATCCTCATTTCCGCACAAGCCAAAAGCATCCGTACCGTAAGCTTTTTCGCAAATTTTACGCGTCCATTTTTGCGTTTCATGCGGCAAACCCACTTCGTTAAATAAAAACGGGATATGATGCACCGGCTCATTGGCGTGATTGTAATAATCGTTCCATAGAAAATCGTCGGGAGTATGGGAAAAGAAATTCAGCAATTCGTTTTTAAAATTTTCCTTCCCTCCCATAAGTTCCATCAAAACTTTAATATCGTGTGGAACAAACCACCCCTGTTGGTAAGGGTTACTTTCTGTACAACCTTGCCCATGGACTGTTTTTCCCTTCCATGGCATCCATTCACCTTCAGCAGTTTTGGCATGAAACCACTTTACACCGGTGTCCCAAATATTCCTGTAATCCTTGCTCCTCTTGAAATATTCTTCTGCCAACTCTTCCTTTCCGAGCGATTCTGCAAAACGGCCTACACACCAGTCGGTGTAAGCGTATTCCAAAGTATGCGAAATGCTGTTTGAAGTAAATCCCAAAGGTTGATTACTGAAATGGCCAACACTATTCTTTGCATATTCAAATGCTTTGCTGATATTGTAATTTCGGATACCCTTTTCGTAGGCATCAACAATCACTGAAACCGCAGGATTACCTATCATGCACCCAGAATAAGCATTCAGCAACTCCCAGCGCGGGTAATACTTTTTACCACTCAGTTCAGCCAGTTGAATCAATGAATTGACTTCATCGTTCACCATTGACGGATTGATGATTGTTTGCAATGGAAATTGTGAACGAAAAACATCCCATCCACTAAAAATTGTCCGATAGGTAAATCCGTTGGTCTCATGAACCTGCCCATCTGCACCAACATATTTTCCATCGACATCGGAACATGCCCTCGGATCAATCATAGTGTGATACAGCGCGGTATAAAATTTAATTTTATCGTCCTCGGTGCCACCTGCCACCTTCACTCGACTAACAGCCTGTTCCCAGGCATTCCGGGCATTTTCCACAACCTGATCAAATTCCCAATCAGGAATGTCGTGTTCCAGATTTTTCTTTGCTCCATCAATGCTGACAAAAGAGATTCCGGTTTTCAGCAAAACCTGTTCACCTTCTTTTGTGTTGAAATTGCTGTAAAATCCGAGATGTTTTCCCTTCATTTCTTTTTTACCGGGAAGAATCTCTGCGTCGGCAACACGCTGCTGGTATTCTGCACTTTGAACTTCAACATTCTTCCGCACCCAATCGTCAGGAATATCGGCACTCCAAACGCCAAAACCGGCCAATGGTTTACTGAACTGGCAGTAGAAATAAACTGTGTAGTCCGCCTTCCCGTCTCCGTTTCCCCAGCCACCACCTTCGGGCGGACATTTCATCCAGCCTTCAATGGTCGATTCATTAACTACCTTTACAAATTGCTCGGTTGAAGTTCCTCCCCTTCGCCGAGCCAAATCAATCTGAATACGCGACTGTTCATTTTCAGGGAAAGTGAAACGCATAATTCCGGCATGTTGAGTTGCCGATATTTCTGCACGGATGTTATAATCGGTAAGCTTGACAGCATAATAGCCTGCCGAAATCTCTTCACCATCATGCGAAAAGCGTGACCGATAGCCATTCTCTGGTCTTTCGTCATCGCCTTTGGCTGTGAATAATTTGCCCGTTGTTGGCATCACCAGAAAATTTCCCAAATCGCCGTACCAACCCACCCCGCTCATCGATGTCATACAAAAACCTTCGATTGTTGTATGATTGTAGCCATAGCCGCTTTCGTCGCCTCTGGTACGCGTAACCGGACTGGGCTGAACCAAACCAAACGGAGTTGCCGGCCCCGGAAAAGTTTTTCCAAAACCGTGAATATCTTCCGTTTGGTCGGTATATTTTACTGCACCTATTACCGGACGGATATAGTCAACATTGTATTGCTTTTGATTGATTGAACACGCTAACAGGGAAAAAAAAGAAGCTGCCAATAATTTAACCTTTTCCATTTTGCACAGAGATATAATTGTACATTTCCCAATGAATCGAATAGATGCCAATTCCAGGAAGAAGCATTCGTAACCTACGTTTTCTTAGTCATTAATAACACGCCGAGAATAACTATGAAACCTACTCCAAGCGTTACAGGACTTGTCAAAAATTTAGCCGGATAGCCTGATTTTATCATCATGAAAGGAGCGAGAAAATTATTTGTGAAATGTAGTAGCATCGCCGGATAAACAGACTCAAACCTCCAGCAAATCCAGCAGAGTAAAAATGACAACGGTAATATCGCTAAAACAGTCGCTGGTACAAGGTGAAAACATGAAAACATAACGCCCGTCAATGCAACACCTTTTAGCACTCCGAATTTACTAATGAAAGCTGTCTGTAAATATCCGCGGAATAAGATTTCCTCGCAAAAACCGACACAAACGCCCATGATCAGAAACTTGTAAACTTGGTTCATAGCCGCAACACCGTCTATTACTTCTTCAACGCTGAGGCTTGCTGGTTTATAAAGGTTGGCCACCTGAATATTTAACCAAACCCCCAAAGGCCAAACAAACATACCAAGCACCACACTCAAAAAAAGAGGAGGGATTTCCACTTTCTACATACGCAGAACTTTCCTTATGAATAGATTATTTTTTCTTACGAAAACTACTGTTGGAAGGAGAATGAGAAAGATTTCGGTAAAAACCAAACCCGGCCAAAACCAAAAGTATTGCAGAGTACCTCCAAGAAAAACAATCAAAAGCATACTTATGAGATACAATTGGATTGCACTTTTTACAATAGGGTAATCAGTTGTAGTTAATTGTTCCGATACTATTGATTCTTTCATTTTTGATTCTTAGAAATAGAAAAGTAGTGGATTCATTGACCTTTGTATCAATTGAGAAACAGACTGCCGAGTGAAACCGCAGCCTCTATATCAACAAAATTTACTGGCATAGAGGCTGAGTTCTCACGTCTATTGTCCTACTGAAGAATTCATTTGTTTCATAAATTCCTCTTTGTTCGATTCAAGTCTGATCTTTGTCCGCCATCCTCTTCCTTCCCTGTATCTCTTTATTTTTAGGAGAAGATGGTTCCAGCCTTTTTCAAGAGGAAGATTTTCAAGAGTCTTATTGCCAGAAGCATTTGCAAATGACTTCCCGTTCACAAAAACACTGGCTTCCTCGTTGCCTTCAACCTTCAAATCAAGTTTTGGCATATCCGGTTCCACCAGCAGGTCCACCATTGAGCGTGGACTGTAAACCCAGAAACTTACAGCAACTTCATCTTTTCGCCCAAAATCAAGGAATCCTTGTGCCCCAGTTTGTACCATGTCCGTCTCACCTTTATTTTCTACTTCTTGTATAAACTGGTCATTGTCCATTCTCTCATATCCGGCATCTGCATTCAGTACTAAAGCGCGCACTAATTCACCCTCTGCCGACAATGCATGCAAACTGTTAACCGGCACATCTTTTAGGTTCACCCCTAAATTGGTTAACAGTTTCTTGAATAAGCCCTCTCCTTCTGATCTTAGTGAAAGCAGGTTAATATTGCTGATGTAGAATTCAGTGTTGCCACTTGCTACTTTTACAATAGCAGCTCCTTCCGGTTTTGCTTCTTGTTCGCTGCGGTAAACAGCGGCGGTTTTTAAATACTCTGGGCGTGAATTCCACCGTCTCCAGTCGGTATTACAGGCTTCAACCAGGACGGTACCTTCTTTCACCAGATCCCCGCTTAATCCGGCTGTCATTACCGGTCTGCGGATAAGTTCGGTAAAGTAAAAGTCTTTGTGACCAAGTCCCGCCAACATCGGGTCGGCTGATTTCAGCAAGAAAGAAGTAGTTTCACGCTCCGTCAGTTTTAGCGCGTAAGGCAATACTTTATTCAAACCTGAAAGATTCTCAGCGGTAACTCCCCAGACCAATACTTTTGCTCCCGAATTAACCGTATTCTTTATCCTTTGAAGATCCGTATCATTATATCCGGCACTTACTCCGTCGATGATTAATAGACCACAAATTGCATCTTTCGAAGCATTCAAATCAACAAAAGGGACACCCAAATTGGTGAGATATTCTTTTAATTCGCTGTTTTCACCACTTATAATTCCAACCTGCTCTATCTTTTCTGATGCAGGTTGCATGTCGCCAAGCGTATTTTCTCCCTCAATTCTGAACGATTTTTGAGGTGCCGCATTTACCGCCTGTACAGCGGTAAACATTGGCCACGGATCATATAACGGCAGGCTTGGGTCGTACCCAGGGTTAACGGTACTGGTGTATGGTCCCAAACGTTCAGGTTGCATCCCGGGTATCCCTTCCTCAAATTCAGGGAAGAAAATCCCGTCCTCGGGGTTTGATGGCCTTGAAGTATCTTTCAGCCCGAATGGAAGCGGTTTTAATCCGTACCAGATAATGTTAAAAACACTGGCATATGAAGCATCATAACTCAATTGTTTTCCAATCAGATCGTAGGCTTCGGCAGCCAGGCCTTCCATTCGGCCTAACTGCGATTCATATGCCCTGTTTCCATTTACTGCAGAGATTTGTTTAGGGGTTCCATAATAACCCATTCCGGTTTCGCCAACACCCCACGGTTTGCCCTGAGACGACCATCTTTTCATTGAACTTTCATCGCCGTAATGGCCAATTACCGTTGGTAAGTTAGTTGGTCGCATATCGTCACCGTCACCGGAAATCCAGTCGCGGGTTGGGTCGTTCTCCTGCACGATTGCTATCCAGTT
>OBJA01002252.1_pt1 | contig 11422 bp, 12 predicted proteins | sample 1519751 | NCBI WGS metagenome assembly OBJA01 (sample SAMEA3881238, study PRJEB22517) | soil metagenome | biome: lake sediment; feature: soda lake sediment; material: sediment, water from around vicinity | place: India | collected 2013-12-23 | depth 3 m
AACATAAATGATAACAGATACCCAACTCCTGTTAGAAAAGCCATAAATGTTGCAATCGTTCGCATGGATTTAATGTTAAATATAATCGTCATCGAGAAAATGAAATAGGTTATCGTTGAAAACTCTAATGGAATCTTATCAAGCCTAAAATAAAAGACATGAATCGTATATTCTATCGATTTATATGAAAAAACTAGCACAGCTAATGCAAGCGTCGTGTATTTTCTTTGCTTATGATTTAATTGCGACACCATCACGCCACATATTAACATGATGATTGAAATGATCATCAAAGAAGCGTTCATATGATTCTCCTAAACATTGTTCACTACTATACATTATATAATAGATGACTGGCTTTGTCAATTCTATATTTAAAAAGACTCATCTCTGAGTTTCAAACGTTCCATCATTTTGATGTGATTGAATCTCTTTTGGAATTAAATAGTCTTCTTAAGTTTAGGGTAAGAATGATATGATAAATCCCATAATCAAGGATAAGATGATGGGGCTAAAAAAAGAAAACAAATATACAGCTTTTGGATTTAGTTCACGTTGACAAGAATATTATAATCATGCTATTTTTAGCGCATAAAAACGTTTTACAAATTTAATCAATGCTTTTTATCTATGCTTTCTATCGTATATCATGTATAATAAGAATAATTTAATTTAGTTTGAATATCAAATTATTTAAAAAAGACTAACTAAAGGAGATTTTCATGAATCAGTTACCAAGAATTATTCAAGGAGGTATGGGTGTTGGTGTCTCAAGTGTTGAACTCGCTCGTACTGTATCCATGCATGGCGAGTTAGGCGTGATATCAGGAACTGCCCTCGCGCTCACGCTAGCAAGAAAACTACAAACAAAGGATTGTAGTCAAGACATCATTGACGCTATACTGACTTTCCCTTATCCAGATATGGCAAAAAAAGTACTAGATACTTATCATTTTGATTCAATCAATCAGAGCATTAAAGATAAATATAAGGCTGTTCCTATGCCAAGTTTAGATCAACCAGAACAACTCACTGAACTGATGGTAGTTGCGTGTTTTGTTGAAGTCTATTTAGCTAAAAAAGGACACAACGGTATCATCGGTATGAATATATTAGAAAAAGTTCAACTACCTACCTTACCTTCTCTATATGGTGCGATGCTTGCAGGTGTTGATTATATCTTAATGGGTGCTGGTATTCCAGTCAGAATACCGATGGTGCTCGATAAATTTGCGAATCATAAAGATGCATCACTTCCTTTAAAGCTATTAGATGAAACATCAAATGAACAAGTCTATATGACATTTTCTCCAAAAGAGTTTGCTAAAGGTCAAGCGTTACCCACATTAAAGAGACCTAAGTTTTTAGCAATCGTATCTTCTCACACATTAGCACTTCATCTATCAAGAAGTGATTTTGGTTCACCCGATGGATTTGTTGTTGAACTGCCTATTGCAGGTGGTCATAATGCAAACCCAAGAGGTAAAGTGAATCTCAATCAGTATGGTGAACCTATCTATGGTACGAGAGATGAAGTTGATTTTGATGTATTTAAAAAAATCGGCTTACCTTTTTGGTTAGCCGGAGGATTTGGAAGTAGAGAAAATTACTTAAGAGCACAATCTCTAGGAGCAAACGGTATCCAAGTGGGTACAGCGTTTGCATTCAGTAAAGAATCAGGTATGGAAATGAGTCTCAAAGAAAGAATCATACAAGCTGTTTTAAAAGGCCTAGGGCGTGTTAAAACAGATCCATTAGCATCACCAACCGGTTTTCCCTTTAAAGTTGTTGAAATTGAAGATACAACAGGTGTTGAAGAAACCTATCAAAAGAGAAACCGTATTTGCGATTTAGGGTACTTAAGAGAAGCCTATCGCAAAGAAAATGGTAAATTGGGCTATCGATGTCCTTCTGAACCTGTGGAAGATTATGTTAAAAAGGGTGGAACAATCGAAGATACCAAAGGTAGAAAGTGTCTATGTAATGGCTTGGTAGCTACACTTGGTTTTGGACAGGAAAGAAAAAATGGCGATAAGGAAATGCCTATCGTTACCGCAGGTGATGATCTCAAGTTTATCGCAAGATTTCTAAAACAAGGCAAAATGATCTATGATGCAATAGATGTGTTAAAGGTTTTACTTGGAAAAGATAATATTGCTAAAATCGTTTAGACATCAAAAGGATCAGTTCTATTTGAGAAGAGCGTTTTATATACATAATGGTGACCATGAGAGGTCACCATTTTTATGAGTATGGTAATCGTTCTAAATCGACTCCACATATTTCTTATAGTTATTAAGAATCGCTTGCCATCCTCTTTTCTGTAAGGCTAAGGAATTTTCTTTTTCTGCATCAATCAAAACCATAATATACGTTTGATTGCCTTGTTTTTTAAAGTGAATTTCTACTTCTCTATTGTCATCTAAATGATAGCTAATCAACGTCGGCGTTTCTATGATGTCAAATGTCCCTGTAAAATCAAAACCAACAGATTGATCCTTAGCTTGCATGTAGTAATTAAACCGTCCACCTACTATAAACTCTGATGATGCCTTTGAGCACTCCCAATCATCGCTTGCAAAATTCCAATTCTTAACATGTTCTGGTGTGTGATACATGTTAAAGCATGATTCAATGTCTTTATTGACATTAGCACTAATCGTAAATTTTTCAAACATCGTAGCACTTCCTTTTTTTAAAGTCATTATATACCTTGATACTAAATGTGACAAGGCAAGTGCTTGATTGTTTTATCTTCATTGTATTATTAATGTCTTATCAGCTATCTAAACTATATTTTTAAAAAACCTTCCCTCATGTGAGAAGAGGATTTCATAACGATATTGGTGACCCTTATTGGTTCACGAATTTTTTCGAGCTATTAATTTTTACTTATTTAAACTGTGTAGTTTACTTATAAATGTCTATTCTATGACCTGCATCAACGACCAATATGATTAATCGATCATCAAAAATATGAGCAAGTAGTCTATAGTCCCCTATTCTATATTTCCAGATACCTTTTTTTTCAGCAACCAATCCTTTTCCATGAACTCTTGGATTTTCACAACCATCCAGATTTTTAGAAATCCATGCAAAAATCATCGTTGCTATTTGCTTGTCCATTTTTTGAAAAGTCTTTAGTGCACTTTCGCTTAACTCAACCCGATACATCACTTAATACCTAGTAAAGATTTAGCTTCTTCTATGGTATATGTTTTAGAATTTTGTTCATATGCTTTAAATGCTTTTTCATAGAGAAAAATATCAAACTCGTCTTCGATTTTTTCTAAGATTGCTTTTCGCATGACTTCTGAAACAGTTGAACCATTAAGTTCTGCGTATTTCTTTATGAGTTCCAACTCTTTTTCATTCATTCTAATGGATATAGACATATCATCATCTCCTCTGTAATACATTGTAATACACATTAACAAAAAACGCAACACAATGTATGACATTCTAATTATCATGTATGTTTTCTAACATGTTATTATGCGATTCATTATCGCTTATAATAAACATCCATTATACTAAGATTAACCTAAATACAAAAGGAGTTGTATCGTATGAAAAAAGTACTTGTCATGGGTGGGTCATATTTTATTGGTAAACATGTGGTTTCTGCACTTAAAAACGATTATGAGGTATATGTTTTAAATCGTGGCAACAAACCTTTTTTAGATCCGTTGGTGCGTGAACTTACTTGTGACAGAAACGATGCGAAAGCATTAAAAGAAACGTTGTCATCTTATGCATTCAACTACGTTGTGGATATCTCGTGTTATACTGAACTCCATGCAAAGACACTTATTGATTCTCTACATTTAGACCAACTGAAAACATTTGTTTTTATCAGCACAAGCGCTGCTTATAACATAGAAATAGGTCAATCTCCTTTTAAAGAAACAGATCCGATCGGTGGTGAATCTCCTGCTAAAGAATATGCTAAGAACAAAATTGAAGCTGAACAATATTTATCGAGCGTTCTAAATAATCATCAATTGGTTACTTTTAGACCTCCGGTGGTCTATGGCGAAGATAATTATATTTTAAGAGAACGCCTTATCTATTATCTAATTGAAAACCATTTACCTATTTATATTCCGAAATCAAACAATTCACTATCATTGGTTTATGTTAAAGATATAGCTCAAGAAGTTAAGCGTGCTTTTGAGGGTATAATCCCACCAGGTCTATACAATCTTGGACACCATCGTCCGCTTAATTTCACTGAATGGGTAAATCTTTGTGCGCAAGTCATGCAACAATCTGCTCAAATTGTCTATGTGGATGCTAAACGTTTGTCCATGGATGTGCGCCACTTCTTTCCTTACATCGATATTGATGGCATATTAACCGTTGATAAATTAAAATCTTACTCACCGGATGAAACCGATTATGAAGTAGGATTGAAAAGGGCTTATGATGATTACTTAGGACTTGAAAAACCTATCCAAATGCCTGAAAAAATGCTTGTTGCTCGAGAGTTGATTCAGAAAAATATGGAAAATGAGCATGAATAAGATTTGTGTTTGAGTATATCAAAAAGATAAAAGTGATTTGTGGTGCTTAAGTTTATATGGGTATATAAGATTGAATTGCGTGTTAAGTGCATAAGAAATCTGTGAAAAAGCCCTTCTTTGGGTGAGAAGAGCCTTGACTATATATTTTGGTGACCCGTATGGGTTCACACAACTCTCAGTGTCTTATTGACTTTAAAGATATAAAACATCTTTAATTTCCGTATGTTTTTTGGTGACTCAAGTACACTTGGAGTCACTATTTTTATTGTTTGCTAACTATTATGTCCACTTAAGAACCTCTATAATATGGCACTTGTCTTTATACAATCTTTATACAAACACTTATCTTTCTATACACCTTTTTTATACGATAAGTCTTAAGATGAGAATGTACAAAGGAGGCATCATCATGGAAGAATTAATTGGACAAAAAGTAAAAATCACGTTAAATTCGATTTCTGGGTTTGTTACCATTATAGGTAAAGTAATTCGATCACTAGATCAATTCGTTTTAGTAGATACAACACTAGGTCCACTTTATATTTGCTATAACACCATCAAAACAATTCAAGTGTTAGGTGATCATCATGAAGAAAAATAAAATAGTTGTTATAGGTTCCGGTAGACTCGGTGCAAGTATTGCTGCAATGCTTTCTAATGAAGGTAATGACGTTTTAATCATTGATAAGGATGGTACATCATTTCGAAAACTCTCAGACACCTATAGTGGTTATGATGTTATTGGAGATGCTACAGACTTATCAATACTTGAGAATGAGGCTCTAATTAAAGAGGCTAAAGAGGTAATCATCACAACAGATAGCGACAACATTAATCTTTTTATCGCACACCTTTGCTTTCACATATATGATGTGCCAAATATCTATGCTCGTTTTTCTGACACTGACAAAGGGAAATTAATCGAGAACACCACAATTCAAGCCATTTATCCTTTTATTCTATCGCTTGAACAATTCATGAGCATGAGAGGAGAAAATCACCATGAAAATAATCATCGCTAATGGTACTCATGAGGCAGATTTTATTATAAAAAAATTTAAAAAAGATAAACATCAAATTACAATTATAAACTCAGATAAAAACTTCGGAGATTATATGAGCAGTTCAAATCACATCCCGGTTTTATGTGGTGACCCAACAAAGGCATATGTTTTAGAAGATGCTGATGTCTGGAATGCTGATGTTTTTATTGCACTTTCTATTAATGATATAGATAACTATGTAGCTTGCATCACAGCAAAAAAACTCTTCAATATTAAAAGGGTCGTTAGTGTTGTAAGAAATCCTAAAAGAGTAGATTTATTTAAAGTATTGGGTATTGACAGCGTTATATGTTCTACTTATTTACTTGGCGAAAGTATAAAAAATGAATCTATCGTTGAGGATTTCATTAAAACTATATCTATTGAAAACGAGAAAATAGTCATATCAGAAATTCTTGTTGATGAAGAGTTTGTATTGTCTAATAAACTTATAAAGAATGCTGAAATTCCTTCCTATTTAAACATTAGTTGTGTATATAGAGAGCCTGACGTCATTATTGCGAATGGAGACACCTTAATTCTACCAGATGACAAGTTAGTAATAGCAACCACACCAGACCATCATCAAAATGCTATTGACTTTATTCAAAGAAAAGAGATAAATAATGGATCCTAAAAAGAAAATAGTAAGTGGATATCCACTACTGTTTGGTTATTTGGGTTATTTTATGATGATGATTGGACTGATAATTTTATTACCTTTGTTTGCTATTTTCATTTATGGAGAAAATGTATCCGAAGCGAAATATTTTATTGTTCCTGGTGTTTCAGCCATCATTATAGGGTATTTACTCACCCAGCTATTAAGAAATAAAGAAACATCTAAACTAGAGCGACATCAAGATGTTCTACTCATATTTTTAGTTTGGGTTATAGCAATCGTCTGTTCAGCATTCCCATTCATGTTCAGCGGTGAGTATAACTTTGCTCAAGCTATATTTGAATCGACAAGTGGCTATACAACTACTGGGCTTACTGTAGTTGATGTTACACGAGCATCGAAAGCATTCTTACTATTTCGAAGTCTACTGCAGTTCTTTGGTGGTGTGGGTTTAGTTCTTGTTATTACTTCTGCAATATCTGATAAGTATGGCATGCGTTTATATTATGCTGAAGGTCATAATGATAAATTATTACCGAATCTAGCGCGTTCAGCTAGACTCATTCTTTCAATTTATGCAATATATATTGTAATTGGATCATTATTATATAGTATTTTTGGTATGTCTATTTTTGATGCATTCAACCATGCTATCGCAAGTCTATCAACTGGTGGATTCTCAACCAAAGCAGAATCTATTGGTTACTATCAAAGTTTCCCTATTGAAATCATTACGATGGTCTTAATGCTATTAGGTAGTACTAATCTAATCATTCATCTTTTCATTTTTAAAGCAAAACTTAAGAAAGCTTTTCATCATATTGAAGTTTTACTATTCTTTATTCTTATTGTTTTCTTTATCCCAGTAATTACATTATCGATGATGAGTACAAATGATGGTGGGTTTTTCCAAAACTTGAGAGTAGGACTTTTCCAATTCTTGAGTGCGGTCACAACGACAGGATTTCAAACTGTTGAGCAATTTTCAGGACTACCCTATCTTATCAATTTTTGTGTTATAATATTAATGATAATAGGTGGTGGAATAGGTTCAACTAGCGGCGGAATCAAACAGTATCGAGTTGCTTTATCAGTTAAAAACTTATACTGGAATATCCGTGACAAGATGTCTCATCAACGCACCATTCACACGAATTATATAAAAAAATATGGTAAAGATGTCATTGTAACAGCTGAAGATGCTCAAAATAACCAGTCATTTGTCATTATGTATATTTTAACTTTGATTTTTGGTACATTGATATTCACATCGTTTGGATACACACTCGAAGAATCTTTATTTGAATTCTCATCTGCATTAGGTACAGTGGGTTTATCAATTGGCATCATATCTTATCAATCACACCCCATCATTTTATGGACAACTATCGTTGGTATGTTTATTGGAAGACTTGAGTTTTATGTTTTAATAATAGCAATGACTAAAATCGGAATGGACTTATCAAAAAGGAAGGTTTTATGATGCTAGAAAAAGAATCTAATAAGTATGTATTTTTAACAGTTGTGCTCATACTCTCAACTTTATTAGCTTTCGCTTTTGAACAGTTGGAATTAAGAAGAGAAAATATCCTTCTTATTTATATCGTGTCTATTATGTTAATCATTGTTGAAACAAGAAAAGTAGTTTTTGGTATCATTTCTACTTTTCTTTTAGTTACAATCTTTAATTTTTTCTTTACTGAACCAAAATATACTTTTATCATCGATGATGCAAATTATATAGTTACATTAATCATTTTCATGATTTCAATTATTATTTTAGGTACATTAACTACTTCTTTACAAAAAGAGATTTACTCCTCTCGAGATAATGCTAAGAAAATTGATTTGTTATATCAAATAAGTAAGGAACTTCTTTATGCAAATAGCCTTGAAGAAATTGTTGAAATAGAATTAAAACACCTAAAAATGAATCTAAATCGAGAACTACTCTTTTGTGTTTCTAAGAAAATGATTACTTATGGTGACCAAGAAATTCAAATTGATCACATGAAAAAAGAGATCAACTATTCTATAGATAATCAAATCATTTGTGGGAAAGACCAGAACAAGTTTACTGAACTACCTTATGTTATTTTTCCTTTTGCAAGTAAAAAAGATGTTTCTGGTGTATTAATAGTCAATACAACTGTAGACATTTTAAAGAAACAAGAAAAAGAATTTATTCAAACTGCCTTGTTACATATGTTAACAGCCTTAGAACGCGAAAAAATTTCTGAGGAACAAGAAAACATTCGTATAGAAATGGAAAAAGAGCGCATAAAAAGTATTCTTTTAAGAAGTATTTCTCATGACTTAAGAACACCTTTAACAACACTTCAAACCGGATCTTCGTTTCTATATGACAGTTATGACCTCATTGACGACCAAATGAAGAAAAATCTTCTTCTTGACATTAACAATGAGACAAGTCGACTAGCTGAGTTCGTAGAAAATGTCTTAAGTATGACAAGGTTACAAGCAAATCAACTGATTTTGCATCCTACTTATGAACTCATTGAAGATATTTTCAATGATCTTCAACAAAGAGTAAATAATCGACTGAATCATCATGAACTCATGTTTCAAGAAAAAAACCAACTAGATTCAGTCTATGCAGATATTCCACTGTTGATTCAAGTTTTAACTAATTTGATAGACAACGCAATTCATCACACAAACGATGATTCTAAAATAATCGTTTCCTATGCTAAATCAGATAAAGATATAACATTTATTGTTGAAGATAATGGTGGTGGTATCCCTGAGGGACATATAGATCACGTATTTGAAGATTTTGTTGTTAGTTCCGATTTTAAAAAAGGTGATAAACTCAGAGGGATTGGACTTGGATTAAGTATCTGTAAGGCTATTGTCGAAGCTCACGGTGGCCAGATTCGTGTCGAAAACAACGACAATCATGGAGCAACTTTCACTTTCAATATCCCTATATTAGGAAGTAAAAAATCATGACGAATATGAAACATATTCTAATCATTGAAGATGATAAAGTGATTTTGAAATTTATCAAACTTGCATTAGAAACCAATGGTTATCAAGTTAGTGGCACTGAGCAAGGTACTATTGGGTTAAACATAATACTCAATCAAAACCCTGATCTCATTCTTCTAGATTTGGGATTGCCTGATATAGACGGGATGCAAGTTATTGATGAAGTTAGAAAAATAAAGACAACACCTATTATCGTCGTCTCAGCAAGAGGTAGAGAAAATGATAAAGTTATAGCTCTAGATCGAGGAGCTAATGATTATGTAACTAAGCCTTTTAATATAAGTGAAGTATTGGCTAGAATACGTGTTGCACTTAGAACTCAAGAAAAAACTTTCGAAGATCAAAAGTTCATTTTTAAAGATTTAGTTATTGATTTTGATAAACACTTGGTGAAAATAGATAATCAAGAAATACATATGACACCTATAGAGTTTAAACTACTCGAGCTTCTAGTTGTTCATCAGGGAAAAGTATTAACTCACAGTTTTATTCAAGGGAAAATATGGGGTTATCAAACCCAAGATGATTACCAATCTTTAAGAGTATTTATGGCTTCTATAAGAAAAAAACTAAAATCAACAGCAGTTGGGCATGAATATATACTAACTGAAGTCGGTGTAGGTTATCGGTTTAAGGAGGAATAATTACATAGACTATATTTTTAACTAGAAGTATCCTTATTTTTAAAATATTAATGACAACAGCAATTTATTATTGTATGTTGTCATTTTTATATTCATTGTAATCGCTAAAAAGCTCTTTTCGCAATACATTCATATACTTACACTTTCTACAACAACGTGGATAGTATTGTAATCATTTAATGTTTAAACACAACAATGAAATCTATAAAAAAAATACCTTTATCCCGTCTTAAAAAAATCCAAAAATTTACATCAGCATAAGTTGGATTTGTGGATAAATATTTAAGTCTAAGTATGAACGTCTTTTATTTGGTTTGAGTTTCACTTATGTGCATATAAGTTTTGATAGATTAGTTCAATTTTAACAAAGTAATTCCCATTCTCTACATTAACCAAAAACTCTGTATTATTGGAACTCAAGACCATCTATGAATATCAAGAAAAAAACTCTTCCCACGGGTGAGAAGAGCTTTACCTATATACTATGGTGACCCGAACCGGTTTCGACCACGTAAACATATCATATATCTCTTTTATCTTTTGTCATTTGTATATGCTGTAAAAATTTCATTTCATCTTAGCTATTTGTACCTTTATTGTCCATAGTCTAAAAAGAAACGATTATAATTCAGCAATAACCGTGTTAATCTCATTTACAAATTGTTGAACTTTGGATTTTTCTAACCAAGTAAGAGAGTATCCAACTTGTTGACCACCGTTATTCATTACTACAAATGTTGACATATAAGAATTTAGCAAAACAACTACACCCAATATAATCGCAATTAGTCCCCCAATAAATGTTTCACCCATAACAGCAAACCCAGCAATTGTAAGCACTAATCCAATCAAAAACTTTTTAAAGTAAAATTTTGTCCCTGAATTGACAGAAGCAATTGTTTTCAAAGGTTGATTGACTTGTGCCTTTCCAAGTGGAATCAAACCTAAAAACACATTAGGCTGACTTCCTGTTAAACGTTTGTCAGTTAAAACATATCTAGCTTTTAACCAAAAAAGTATCAAATTTGGTTTAAACTTGTGTTCACTTACTACTTTTTCATCCTTACCTAAAACTACTGACATAATAAGACTCCTTTTCATCGTATTTATATTATTTACATTTATTGTATCATAAAAATAGAAATGAATACAGTTTTTTTTAAAAAATCACAGGGGATCGACTCTTTTCTATTTTATGGCTTAAAAATGCTTTTGAAGTTTTTTGTAAAAACTATTTATTTGGTTAATATATTATAAGTAGAATAAAAAAAATAAACTCTGATTTCAAGACATAGGTCCTTAAAAAGAAGCTATTAGTAACTATAGACTAGATACTATCAAGACCTTTTCTTCTTCCTTGTAGTGCATTATTTTCATTTCTTGTTGTTCAAAACAATAAATACTTTGGGAAAAGCCTAAAAACAAGAAATCTTTGAAGCAAGATAATCTTTTCAATAAAAGAAAGTTAATGAAAATGTTTCAAAAAATAGATATTGTCAACTTACATTCCACCAATTTTTCTATTTTATGACGGGTTTTCTATCTCTATCACTCTACGATTCAATTCTTTTCCTG
>OBJA01002253.1_pt1 | contig 11420 bp, 6 predicted proteins | sample 1519751 | NCBI WGS metagenome assembly OBJA01 (sample SAMEA3881238, study PRJEB22517) | soil metagenome | biome: lake sediment; feature: soda lake sediment; material: sediment, water from around vicinity | place: India | collected 2013-12-23 | depth 3 m
GTCGATTGGCCAGGCCAGTCAGCGCATCATAGGCGCCCAGATACTCGACCCGCTCCTCGGCCGCCTTTTGCCGAGACAGGTCAACCACGGCGCCAACATAGTAACGCACCTCCCCGCTCTCGTTGCGTACGGTCTGAATCGTGAGACGCTCGGGGAAGACTTCACCGTTCTTGCGTCGGCTCCAGACCTCGCCCTCCCAGCGATCGTAGGCATCGATCAGACGCCACATATCGGTGAAAAAGCGCTCATCGTGGCGACCGGAACGGAGTATTCGCGGCGTCTCGCCAATCACTTCGTCGGGCGTGTAACCGGTAATCTCGCAAAACGCACGGTTAACCTGAAGAATGCGCTGGTGCGCATCGGTGATCAGCATTCCGTCAGGGGTCTCGAACGCCACCGCCGCGACCTGCAGGGCCTCGCGCGACACCCGCATGCGTTCGATCATCGCGTTCACCTCATGATAGAGGCGGCCGAACTCGTTGTCTTCCTGCGTTTCGATCCTCTCATCGAGCCGGGAAGCACGACCGACACGCTCCAGAAACGACACCAGACGCAGGATTGGCGCATTGAAGCTCGATTCGAAACGCATCGCCAGCGCAAACGACAACAACATCACGATTGCGGCAATCACCAGCAGTGGCACCAGGTCCCGCCCAAGAATGGTCAGGATCGAATCGGTCTGCAGTTGCAGGTAGACCGTTCCAAAATCAACACCGTCATATCCTGCATCGAGCAGCAAACGCATGGTACCGCGCGCATCACGAGACAACTCCGACAGCGACCCCGGGTCCGGAACCACCAGACCATTGCCATCGGCACGACGATACTGATAGCGCGGAACCCGTTCGCGGTCATACAGCACGACGTGACGCACCATCGGAAAAGTCTGCAGACGAGCGGAAGCATCGGCCGCCACGCCGAGGTCGTCGAGCATCACGATGCGGGCGAAATCCTGGGCAAGCAGATCCGCCACCGAACGCGAGAACTCGATGGCGCGGTGCTGCTGGGCGTGTACGTGCCAATAGACGAAACTGGTGTAACCGGCAATGGCCGCCGCGCCGACCACCGCCAGCATCATCAGCAGCAGTCGTCCCCGAATCGAGTCCAGGAAGCGAAACCGGATGCTCATCGCACCGCCCCGCACACTCCGCCAGCCATGGCGAACGGATACCGGCTCATTCCCGTCCCGGGACGCTCACCGCAACCGCGCATCATGGGGCGGACGGGTTGAAGACGGGGAGAGCCGGGTCGTTGCCCCACTCGAACCAGGATCCGTCATACACCGAGACCGAATAGCCGAGCGCCTGCAGCACCACGTAATTGAGTGCCGACTGCGCCCCGCCATTGCAATACACGATGACATGCTTGTCGGGATCGAGGTCGGCATAGACTTCGCCAAGACGTTCCAGCGAGAGCATCCGGTTGCCGCTCTGCGTTTGAGCGTAGTTGTGTGTCCATGGGAAATGGAGCGCCCCCGGGATATGGCCGAAACGCGCCGCATGTGACTCCAGACCGAGATACTCCTTGCGCGAACGTCCATCGACAATGACCCGGTCTCGACTGTCGATCGCCATGCGCGTACTCAGCTTGGTCTCCACGCGGCGCGGATCGACTGTCGGCACGAAATCGCGACGCTGCACTGGCGCTGCCTCGAAATCGACTGGAAAGCCGCCGCGAAACCACTCATCGAAGCCAACATCGAGCAGGGCTACCTGGTCATGGCCCAGCGTCTCCAGCAGCCAGTATGCCCGCGCGGCCCAGATGAAACTGCCATCGTCGTAGAGAACCACGCGCCGCCCGGCGCCGATTCCGGCCTCGCTCATCAGCGCACGCAGCGCATCGAGTCCCGGCATCAGGTAACCCTCGGCAAACAGCCGGGGATAAGGAACGTTCACGGCACCGCGCACATGCCCCAGCAGAAAATCTTCCTCCGGGCGAGTGTCGACGACAACGAGATCGGTCGCCTCGAGACTGCCGCCCAGCCACTGCGCATCGACGATGGCCGGCATGCCGGCAACCGCCCGTGCGGACATCCCGCAAAGCAACACAAGCACGGCGAGCAGGCGAACTCCGGCATCCCTTGCACGTTTATCGAACCGCATGAACCGTACCTGTAATCACCACCACCACTGACCGACAATCAGCCTTCAGGCCTTCGCGGTCAGCAATCAATTGACATAGTCGCATCCCCGGCCGAGGTCGCAGTCGCACCCCCGATCCCTAACCACCGCGGAGCCCGCCGTTGAATCCTGAAGAAGCCCGCCAGACGGACGCCCTCAGCCGGTAACATTTCGAAACGAGTATGGAAGCAGTTTATTCTCCCGTCAAGTCCGAGCGCCGGAGGATTGCGTGGCGGATATTGGAACGAGCAGCACGGACAGGAGCGGGAGCATCCATCTTTGCGTTTACGCCGTGCCCGACTGCAACCGGCTCATCGCCATCGACGCCGCCGCAGTGCGTGTTTCGACGCCCAGCTTCTCGAACACATGCTCGAGGTGCTTATGCACCGTACGCGGGCTCGTGCCGAGAATCTCGCCAATGTCGCGGTTGGTCTTGCCACGTGTGACCCAGTAGAGGACTTCGGCTTCACGCGCGGTCAGCCGGAACGCCACCCCCAATGCCTCGATCGTACTGGCGTCGTTTTCTTCGCGCAACACCACCAGCCACTCATCGTCGCTGCCCTCACCAAGCTCATCCCCCTCCCCGGTACGGTCGTGAAACGACGCCAGCAGACGGCGCGCGCCTTCGGCCGTCAACAGCGGTGAGAGCTCGCTACCGGTGCGGCGCGCCGCCTCGGCCGCCCGCACCCATTGCAGCAGTCGCGGCGGCGTCGAATCGTCTTCCGTGCCGAAAAAGGAGCGAAGCATCTTCCGCGCCAGCGGCGTCTGCCACACCAGCCGACCGTCGGCCACACGCAGGGCGACGGTGGCCTGGCCAAAGGCGTCCAGCGCGGTGCGCGCCTGCTTCATCTGGCGCGCGTTCTGCACATGGGCGAGGATGCGTGCAAGCACCTCGGCGGGCCGGATCGGTTTGGTGACGTAGTCAGCCCCGCCCGCGGCAAAGCCCGCCACCACATGCTCGGTGTCGGTCAAGCCGGTCATGAAGATGATCGGAATCGTCCGCGTCGCGAATTCGGCCTTGAGCCGACGCGCGACCTCGAAACCATCCATGCCCGGCATCACTGCGTCGAGCAGGATCACGTCCGGCAGACTGTTGCGCGCGCGGATCAGGGCCGCCTCGCCGTGCGTCGCGACGAGCACGGTGTAACCGGCCTCATCCAGCGCGTCATGCAGCAGGGAGAGATTCTCCGGCACGTCATCGACGATGAGCACGATGCCACGTGTGGCGTCGCTGATCATGTTCCCTCTCCTGATTCCGACGCCTGGCGCACCGCCTTGCGCGCCAGTTCGCGCATGGCATCGAATTGAAACTGTCGCGCGAGCCCGCGCTGCATGCGGGTGAACTCGGTGCATTGCGGATGCGCCGCGTCGATTTCATCGAGCGCGGCGAGCACGCCTTTCGGATAGCCCAGCTCGATCATCTCGCTCAGACGGCGCAAGGCCGATGCCGGCGGCGGGACGAACATCGGCTTCACCGGCGCGATGGCCGTCCCGCCGCCAGCCCCGACCACCATGTGCGCCGGCTCCGACCGTGTCGTCACGCACGCTTCCCTCTTCGCTGCGGGTGTCGGCAATCGGCTGGCTCACCCATTCGAGGCGCAGTCGCCCCCCGAGCCAGTCGAGCAGTTCGTCCACCCGGATCGGTTTGAGCATGAAGTCAGCGGCGGCTATCCCCACGTCGTTCTCCAGTCCCTTGTCGAAGGCGTTGGCCGAGATGATGGCGCAGGCAAGCTGCTCGTACCCGGCCTCACGCAAACGGCGCAGGGTTTCCCAGCCGTCGATTCCCGGCATTGCCAGATCCATGAGTACCGCATGCGGCCGGAAATCGTCCAGCACGGAGAGGCATTCGTGGCCCGATGCCGCCTGCTCGACCTGAAATCCCAGCGGCTCGAGCACCGACGCCAGCAACTCGCGATCGACCCGTTCATTGTCGACGACGAGTACGCGTCGCCGGATACCTTTGTACCCGATGCGCCGTTCACGCGGCAAGGCCTGCATCGCCTGCTGTCCGAACAGCTGTGGCAGAAACAGGCGCACGCGAAACGTACTGCCCTTGCCCGGCGTGCTGTCGACGCTCAGTTCCCCGCCCATCAGGTCGGTCAGCATGCGGCTGATGGTCAGGCCAAGCCCCGTGCCGACCGTGGTTTCGGCCCGTGAGCGATGCCCGCGCTCGAATGGCTCGAAGATGCGTTCGAGTTCATCCGCGTCGATCCCCGGCCCCGAATCCTCCACCTCGAATACCGCCATCTCGCGCCGGTAGGACAGCTTCAGGCGGACCACCCCGCGCGGCGTGAACTTGATCGCGTTGCCGATGATGTTGATCAGGATCTGCCGCACCCGCTTCTCGTCCGCGCGCACCACCTCCGGCAGTTTCCCGGCCGGTTCGAAGCTGAAATCCAGCCCCTTGTTGCGCGCCTGCAACTCGAACATGCCGACCATCTGCCGCACAAAGGCCGGAAACGCCAGCGGACGTGCTTCCAGCGTCAGCTTGCCGCCCTCGATGCGCGCAATGTCCAGCGTGCCTTCGATCAGCGACAGCAAATGCTCACCGCTCTTCTTGATCACCCCCACCGCCTGCTGCCGGTGCGGCGGAATCGCCTCGTCGCCGTCGAGGATCTGCGCATAGCCGAGAATGCTGTTCAGCGGCGTGCGCAACTCGTGACTAATCGCGGTGATGTAGCGGCTCTTGGCCTGGTTGGCCTGCTCGGCCACACGCCGCGCGTTCTGCAACTGCTCGTCGGTACGTTTGTGCGATTCGATCTCCTGCATCAGCAGCCGGGTCTGACGGTTGGACTCTTCCTGCGCGACCTGCCGGCTCTTGTGGGTCAGCACCATCCACCAGGCCCCGATCCCACCAATCAGAAACAGGGCGGCGAACAGCTTGAGAAAGATCGCGTCGAGCGCCACCTCGCCACCGTGCAACGCCAGCGCCCGCGCCTCGTGGTAATGGATCATGCCGAGCAGCAGCGCCAGCAGCAACACCATGCCACTCATCAACAGCAGGTAATGGCCCAGCCCACCCTCGGCGTAGGGCAACCACCGACTTGGCAAGCAGCGGCGGGTAAGGGCCGACCATTGCGCGGCAAGACGCGCGTGCGGCTTGCACAGGTCGGCGCAGCGCGCATCCAGCGAACAGCACAGCGAGCAGATCGTGCCCTGATAGGCCGGGCAATCACTGGTGTCCTCGGCTTCGAAGCGCTCGCCGCACACCGAGCACTGCCGCGTCACCACCGGCGCGGGGCTCGCCTCGCGCGAACCGCCACCGTCCGCTCCATCCGGGCTTGCTGCCTTCGACACGGCTGCGCCAGCCCCCTTCGCGGCCCCCTTCGCGGCCCCCTCCGCGCCCCCCTCTGCCACGACTTTCCGCGGCGACGCCGCCGATACCCCGGGCACGTGGGCCGCATCGCAACCGCCACACCCCGCGCAGGGTGCGGCGCCCGTTTCGGCAACATGCTCCGCCGCCGCCGGCGACCATCCGCCGCGCGCCAGGTAGTAGCGCCCCCGCGTACGCCAGGCGATCAGGGGCGAGACGACGAAGGCGACGACCATGGCGACGAAGGGCGCAAACGGCTGAATGCCTTCGCCAAAGAGGCCCATGAAGGTCGCCACCGACAGCACCGAGGCGATGCCCATCGCCCCCACGCCCACCGGATTGATGTCGTACAGGTGGCTGCGCTTGAACTCGATGCCGCGGGGCGACCACCCCATCGGCTTGTTGATCACGAGGTCGGCGACAACCGCGACAATCCACGAAATCGCGACGTTGGCGTACAGTCCGAGCACCTGCCCGAGCGCCTGAAAGACGTTCATCTCCATCAGCAGCAGCGCGATCAGGATGTTGAACACCACCCACACCACCCGCCCCGGATGGCTGTGGGTCAGACGCGAGAAGAAGTTCGACCACGCCAGCGACCCGGCATAGGCATTGGTCACGTTGATCTTCAGCTGCGACACGATGACGAACAGCGCCGTCACGCCGACCGCCCAGGCGGCGCTGTCGAACACCATGCCGAAACCGAGCAGATACATCTGATTGGGGTCAACCGCCTTGTCCGCCGGCATGCCCCGCCCCAACAGCAACCACGCGAGGAAGGCCCCGCCGAGCATCTTGATCACGCCGATGAAGATCCAGCCCGGCCCGCCGAGCACCACCCCGAACAGCCAGCGCTTCCGATTGTGCGGCGTGCGCTCCGGCATGAAGCGCAGATAGTCCGCCTGTTCGCCCATTTGTGTGATCAACGCGATGCCCACGGTCATCGCCGCACCAAAAAGGTGCCAGTCGAACTGCGACCCAACCCCGTCCGCACCAGCATAGTGCCACAACGCATTCAGCGCCGACGGATCCTCGCGCAGCAGATAGACGAACGGCAGAATCAGCAGGAACAGCCACACCGGCTGGGTAATCGTCTGGATGCGGCTGATCACGGTAATGCCATGGGTCACCAGCGGCACCACCACCAGCGCGCAGATCAGGTAGCCCCAGGCAGGCGGAATGCCGAAGGCGAGCTCCAGCGCGTACGCCATGATCGCCGCTTCGAGCGCGAACAGGATGAAGGTGAAGCACGCATAGACCAGCGACGAGATCGTCGACCCGATGTACCCGAAGCCGGAGCCACGGGTGAGCAAGTCCATGTCCACGCCATGGCGCGCGGCGTAGAGGCTGATCGGCAGGCCGGTGAGGAAGATGATCAGCCCGATTGCCAGAATCGCCCAGAAGCTGTTGACGAATCCGTAGGCGACCAGCATCGTCGCCCCCACCGCCTCGAGCACCAGAAACGACGCCGACCCGAACGCAGTGTTGCCGACACGAAACTCCGACCACTTGCGAAAGCTGCGCGGTGTGAAGCGCAGCGCGTAGTCCTCCAGCGTCTCGTTGGCCACCCAGGCATTGTAGTCGCGGCGCACCTTCACCACACGCTGCAGGGCATCGGGAGAGGAAGCCTCCACGCGCAGCCGAGCGGGGCGGTCCGCGCCAACGTCAGTCATCCTGGCGATACTCCCGACGAGCCGGGGCGCGGAGCGACTCCATGCGAAGAATCCGGTAACGAAATCATGATCCGTCATACAAAGCAACGGTCATGCCAAAAAGTCGATAACCCTGTTCGTAATAAGGCATAATTCGAACTCCGCATTCATTACGGTTTCATTTCAACGCCTGCCGAAAGCCGGTGGAAAGCGGCCAATACCGCTCCTGCCTCTGGTGACCTGAATTCCGGGGCACCCCGGCACTCAACTGTGAGGACTTAACGCATGCCAACTCGTCGCGCCCTGCTGTCCGCTGTCTGCCTCGCCACCGCTTTCACGCTGCCCACCCAGGCCAGTCCGGGGGTTTCCGACACGGCGATCGTCATTGGCCAATCCTCCGCGCTTTCCGGTCCTGCAGCCGAGCTTGGCACTGAAATGCGGCAGGGCATCCTGGCGCACTTTGCAGAGGTCAATGCAGCGGGCGGCGTACATGGACGCAGCCTCGAACTGGTCAGCCTCGACGACGGCTATGAACCCGATCGGGCCGCCGCCAACACCCGCGCCCTGATCCACGACCACGGGGTATTCGCGCTGCTCGGCTATGTCGGCACGCCAACCAGTCAGGCGTCTGTTCCGGTTTTCACTGAAGCCGAGGTGCCATTCATCGGCGCGTTCACCGGCGCGGAGTTGCTTCGCGATCCATTCAACCGCTTCATCTTCAACGTGCGCGCGAGCTACTACCAGGAAACGGAAAAGATCGTCGACCACCTGGTCACCACCGGCGTGACCCGTATCGCGGTCTTCCACCAGAACGACTCCTACGGTCAGGCAGGGCTTACGGGGGTGCAGCGGGCAATGGAACGACGCGGCCTGCCCATCGTGGCCACCGCCACCGTCGAGCGCAACAGTACCGACGTCAGCGAGGCCGTGCGCATCCTGCGCGAAGCCGAACCCGCCGCGATCGTCCAGATCAGCGCCTACGCCTCCTGTGCTGCGTTGATCAAGGAGATGCGCAGTGCGATGGAAGCGCCGCCACAGTTCTTCAATGTGTCCTTCGTCGGCAGCCGGCCACTGGCCGAAGCATTGGGCGATGACGGCCACGGGGTGATGATCTCGCAAGTCGTGCCGTTTCCGTTCGCGCGCGTCGACCCGGTGGTGCGCGAGTATCGCGCCGCGATGGCCGCGGCCGGGCACGACGTACCGTCCTTTACCAGCATGGAAGGCTATCTCGTCGCCAAGGTGCTCGTCGAAGGCCTGCACCGCGCAGGCCCCGGCCTCGACCGCGAAGGGCTGATCACTGCCCTGCAGTCCATTCGGAATCACGACTTTGGCGGGTTTCGAGTGAACTTCGAGGAAGGCAACCACAACGGATCGGATTTCGTCGACCTGACCATCATCGGACGCGGCGGGCGGTTCATGCGCTGACTCTGGCGGCCGCACCCTGCGCCGGAGCAGACGCCCTCTCAAGAAAACGCTGAGCCGCCTCAGGTTTTCCTGCCCCCTCGGAGGCGGAAACGGCATTGGCCGTTTCCTGGGAGCGCTCAAAACCTCATTCGAAGTCCTGTCGCCATCGCCCGAAGCCACGATCGAAGGAGGAAGTTCGCCAGTGTCGGAAAGTCTTACACTATTGACGGAGATCACTCCCAAAAGAACTCTTTAATATTGTTTTAAAAAGAGTTTTTCGCAAATGGCACAGGTGCTGCTTGCAACATTTTGCAAGCAGCACCCAATCGACCGTCGTACCTCAGGGAGACGTGCCATGAAACAATTCAAGAAGCTCATTTCGATCGCGGTTTTGGCCAGCGCCATGCCACTTTCCGCATACAGCGCGGTAATGGTGGACTTACAGTTGATTCTCGCCGTGGACGTTTCCGGCAGTGTCAACAATACAAGGTATCTCGCGCAGAAAAACGGCTATGTGGAAGCGTTCAGAAACTCGCTGGTACATGATGCCATCGCCAACGGGACACTTGGCAGCATCGCCGTCACCTACATGGAGTGGTCCGGCAACAACCAGCAGAGCCAGCAGGTCGGATGGACGCAGATCACGTCCGCCGCCGACGCGGAAGCCTTTGCCGACGCGATTGCGGCAACCACTCGCGCCTATAGCGGCTGGACCGGCATTGCAGGTGCGATCGACTGGTCGGTCAACGCCTTTTCGGCCAACGACTACGACAGCAACCGCCTGGTGGTGGACATCTCTGGAGACGGAGAAGAGAACGTTTGCGGCTCGGGCCTGAACCCCGGCAACAGCGGACCAACCTGCGTCATGGCGGCGAGAGATGCAGCGGTCGCGGCGGGGATCACGATCAATGGACTTGCCATTGAAGAAGTCACCGGTTTCAGTCTGACCGGCTATTATGCATCCTACGTTATCGGTGGAACTGGCAGCTTCGTGAACACCGCCTCGACATTCGAAGACTTCGAACAGGCGATTCTCGAGAAGCTGCGGGTCGAGATTACCGGCGGCGACCCGAACCCGGTGCCGGAACCCGCCACTCTGGCACTGCTCGGTATTGGCCTGGCCGGCCTCGGTGCCCTGCGTCGCCGCAAGGAATCGGACTGAGTTCTGCAATGCTTCCTTGAACCTGGGACGGCGCCGAAAGGCGCCGTCCCAATTGATTGATCACGACCGTCAAGCCGCAGCCGATACGGCCTGGGTGTTTCGCTTGCGCTCCGGCGACAGGTACAGATACACCGCCGGCACCACGAACAGCGTAAACAACGTGCCGATGCTCATGCCGGTCGCAATCACCAGGCCCATCGCAAAGCGCGAACCCGCTCCCGGGCCACTCGCGATCAGCAGCGGAATCATCGCCAGCACCGTCGCCGCGGTGGTCATCAGAATCGGGCGCAGACGCAGGGCGGATGCCTCCTCGATGGCTTCGCGCCGGCTGCGCCCCTCGTTCTGCAACTGGTTGGCGAACTCGACGATCAGGATGCCGTGCTTGGCGATCAACCCGATCAACGTGACCAGGCCCACCTGGGTGTAGATGTTCAGCGTCGCAAAGCCGAGACTGACGAAGATCAGCGCGCCGGCGATCGACATCGGCACCGTCATCATGATCACCGCCGAATCGCGGAAGGACTCGAATTGCGCGGCGAGCACCAGGTAGATCACCACCAGCGCGAAGAAGAAGGTCAGGATCAGCTGCTGCCCCTCGCTCTTGAACTGGCGTGACTGACCCGAATAGTCGATGCTGTAGCCCGGTGGCAGCACCTCAGCGGCCAGATCATCGAGAATACCCAGCGCCTCGCCCAGCGTCACCCCCGGCCGCGGCACACCGGACAGCGTCACGCTGTTGAGCTGCTGGAAGCGCTTGAGCTGCTGCGGCTGCACCTTGTCCTCGAGCATCACCAACGAAGCCAGCGGCACCAGCTCGCCGAGGCGGTTGCGTGTGTACAGGCCCTCGATCTGCTCCGGCGTCAGCCGCGCCTCGCGCTCGAGCTGCGGAATCACCCGGTAGGAGCGGTTCTCCAGCGCGAAACGACCGGCGGGGGCGCCGGACAACAGCGTCGAGATGTCTGCCGACAGCGTCTGCATGTCCACCCCCATCAGCGCCGCCTTCTCGCGATCGATCCGGATCTCGGTCTGCGGGCGATCGATCTTCAGATCTCCGTCGATGAAGATGAAGCGCCCGGTGCCCATCGCCCGGCCGAGGATCTCGTTGGCGACCTCGAGCAGATTCTCCGCTGGCTCGGTGCTGCGGATGACGAACTCCACCGGCGCCCCGCCGCCGCCTCCGGGCAGCGAAGGCGGCACCAGCGCGAAGATGTTGAGCCCCGGAATCTCCTCCAAGCGCGGCTGAAGCTCGGTTTCCAGGACCTTCTGGGTGCCGCGGGCGCGCTGATCCCAGGGTGCGAGCACGAAGCCGGCGATAGCTTGGTTGGTCGCGCCGACGCCGGCGCCCCCAAAGCCGTTGATCAGGAAGATATTGGCAATCTCGTCAATCTCGTCGAGATAGCGGTTCATGACCGCGGTGTTGCGCTCGAGCTGGTCCAGCGTGGTCGGCGCATCGGCGGAGGCGATCGCGAGCACGAAACCCTGGTCTTCGGGTGGCTCGAGTTCGCTCGGACTCGTCACGAACAGGAAGTAGCAAGACACCAGCACGATGATGCCAAAGGTAAGCACCACGAAGCGGCTGTCGAGCGCACCATGCAGACGACGCTGGTAGGCGCGCTGCAGACCGTCAAAGCGGCGATCCAGCCAGCCCTCGAAGCCGCCCTTGTCACCGGGCGCGTGGGGCTTGAGCAGGCGCGAGGCGAGCATCGGCGACAGGGTCAGCGCGACCACCCCGGAGATCACCACCGAGCCGGCCAGCGTGAAGGCGAACT
>OBJA01002254.1_pt1 | contig 11409 bp, 9 predicted proteins | sample 1519751 | NCBI WGS metagenome assembly OBJA01 (sample SAMEA3881238, study PRJEB22517) | soil metagenome | biome: lake sediment; feature: soda lake sediment; material: sediment, water from around vicinity | place: India | collected 2013-12-23 | depth 3 m
ATGGTCCCACCGTTTGCAACAGTGACTGTTCCGCCTGCGGTTCCCGTTCCCGCCAGCGTTGCCCCGGAGCTTACTGATACAGCGCTGCCTGAAGCTGTTGAACCGGTGATCATAAGTGTTCCACCGGAAACCATTGTCGGACCGGTATGGGTGTTGGTTCCCGACAAGGTGAGTGTGCCATTACCGACTTTGTTTATTCCTGTTAATCTGGTATTGTCGACTATTGTACCGGCAAATGTGGTGCTTGTGTTCAGGAAACCGATGTTAAACATCGTTGTTCCCGATCCGTCTGCACTGTTTGAACGTAAAACCGTTTCACTGGTACCACTCAATGCTCCGACATCGGCCAACGAATCCCATCTGGTTGTCAGATATCCGGTACCGGTAAGATTAATGGTAAGACTGTCTGCACTTCGCACTGCAGCTGCATTACCCAATCGCAGATATCCCTGACTGTGGTTTATGGTACCCTTGAGATTTGTAAGATCTCCTGCCAACGTGAGCGCATTAGCTGATCCTATACTGGTATTTATAGTTCCTGTGCCATACACCTGAGATGCCAGAGTCGTATTGTTTGTAGAAGAAACCGTAACGGTTCCGGTCACATTAATTTTCGACTGGAGAGAAACCTGGTCGGGCTGTAAAACAAGTGTTCCACCAACCAGTGTTGTTACACGGGTGTTGTTTCCCAAAGCATTGTCATGCCTTATTTCAAGGGTTCCCTCATTGAGAGTTGTCCCGCCACTGTAACTGTTTGAACCCGAGAGAACCAGGGTTCCGGTACCAGCTTTAGTGATACTTCCGCTTCCGCCAACGATACCACTGATCGTTACTGTATTGACAGCCCTGTTCTGCACCGTGTTGCTTGCGCTGAGGGTAAATGAACCAGTATATACCGGGTTATATGCTGTATTCGTTGAAGTGGCCAGTACACCACCATTCATTGTAATCGCATTGCCAAAAGTTCTGGCACCATAGGAAGACAATATAGCACCGTTATTTATTGTAATGGGAGCTGCTCCCACAGCATTATTATCTTCAAGAGAAATTTCTCCTCCATTTATAACTAAACCGCCAAGACTGGTACCCGGAGCTAAAAATGCTATGAAATTCGAACCCACTTTCGTGAGTGTGTGATTATTACCGGTGATTCTTACTGCTCCGGTATAATTTCGTCCAATATCGAACCGGTTACCGTTATTTCCTATGGAAGCATTACTTCCCAGAGAGATCTGCCGTATTGCACTCAACTGATTAGCTCCACTGTTTATCAGTGTGCCGGTATTTGCATCAACCTGACCATTGATAATTATATTTTGAGTATACCCCTGCATGTTCAAACCATTTATATCTAGTGCAGCACCGGAATTAACAGTGATGGAATTATCAAAATTACCCAGTGCCTGTGTATTATCTGCTTTGAGAATTCCCTGATTTACAATCAGACCTCCGTAAAAGGTGTTGGTTCCTGATAATACTTTTGTCCCCGGTCCATCGGTTGTTAACCGATACGCACCACTGATCACACCTGAAATTGTAATCTGGTCACCAGCTTGTGTAGCACCAATTGTACTGTTACTGCCCAGTGTCACAGGCCCCTGCCAGGTAACGGTCTCCGTACTTCCTGCTGTTGTACGCAGTGCTCCTGGGTGTGTCAAACCTGTTCCATTGATTGTTATCGGTTCAGCGGCATACGTAATCGGATTACCACTAAGCAGAAGTGATGCCCCGTTATTAACAGTCGTGCCACCACTGGTTGCACCCAGTGCATTTGCATGATTAAGAGTCAGCTTTCCAGCACTGACAGTTGATGCTCCTGTAAAATTGTTGCTGCCACCCAGGAACAATTCACCTTCACCGTACTTTGCTACACCGTTGCTGCCGTTTATTGCCGAATTAATAGTCGCCGATCCTGCTACAAAAATCCCCCTTTTTGAACCCAGGTTTACAGTTCCACTATTGAGGGTATACCAGCTATTAACAAAGGCTATACTGTCCACATTCTGTGTGCCATTAACGGAGATTGTATAGGTTCCGTTTGTACCATTAAAAGTCGCAGCGTACCCTGCACCCGGCCAGGCTACAAGTGATGTTCCTGTTCCACCTGTTACAGTCCAGTAATTATTGGTTCCCCAGGTACCATTTCCAGCCTGAATATTGGGATCAGTGCTTGTGTCCCAGGTGTAACCGTTGTTGCTGTATATCCAGCAACCAGCATCAATAGCGCCAGAGCGTAAATTACCGCCAAGATCCGTCACCGGTGCACCATTTGAGGTGCCGATCCCCCTGGCTGGCGAACTGCTGATAATGCCCCAGTCCGAAGGATTGCTTCGTGATCCGGAAACATATTGAGGATTGCTGTTTGATACACAACCGGTTCCATACCCGCTCAGACTCTCTGAAGTCAGAGAGTACGTCGCCTTTCCTCTGAGATTATTTCCTCTGAATGTGGTTCCATTATTGCTAAAAATGTTGTTTTTAAAGGAAAAATTGGCGTTATTGTCTTCATCGTTACTGAAAATACTGGTATTATTATCAAATGTAGAATTAACTATAGTTAATGTCGGTGATCCGGAACCCCAGAAATTCAAATTGATTATATCACTACAGGTGTTGTTCACAAAAAGGCAGTTTTCAAAGAGGATATTCGGTGTATTACCACTGCCTTCAAACTGGAAAAAATAGTTACCGGTATGGTTCCGAACGATGACTTTCCGGAATGTGAACCTGGTGGATGTCTGTCCATTGCGGAAACCGGTATTTCCGGTCATGATCACCTGCTCGAAGGTAACATTGACATTAGCAAAAAAATTATAACAATCATAACCGGTGTGATTGATAATTGGATACTTGTCCGGATCTTCTTCCTGTCCCTTGAAGATAATCGAACCGATCGACTTACTGATATTTGTATTCCAGGTGTAGGTATGCTGATCCGATCCTATAAATAGCACATAATCAGGATCGATCAGATTGTTTTGAATGGCACTAAGCACAGCATCGAGTGATGAATAGTCTGCAGGTCCATTTGCATCGACAGTAACCACAGTTCCTTCCATACTGTCTATTACTGCTATCGTGAATGCTTTCTCATAAAGAAGTCCGCGCGAGTCCGTTGTTCGAACTCTGATACTGTGTGATGTCTTTGTTTCATAATCAAGTACGGTGTTTGTTTTCAGGGTATCACCATTGATACGGAAATTTGAATTATCGGTAGAACCTGTTCCCGAGACCAGAGTGTAGGTATGTGTATCTTCGGCATTGAGATCGGTGGTGGTTAATTTTCCGACCATAGTCCCTGAAGGCAGAGCTTCCTTGATGGTTTGGTTGGAGAGACTCATGTCACTGGGAGCAGCATAGGAAGCAAACAGGCTCCCGCTCGGGATAGTCTGCTTGGCCTGACTTGGACTCGACCACCTCAACTCTGCAGTTGCATTTCCCCAATCATTATAATACTCAAAGCGTATATCGTAAATGGCTCCAGCACTAAGAGTTATCGTTCCGCTGTGTTCTGTTGCACTCTGCTGATACCACTGATTTATCAATTGTACTCCGTTAACCCAGAGACGAGCCCCATCATCGGTATAGGTGTAAAATGTATACGTCTCTGAATACGCAGGACGAACCTTCCCTATCCAGCGGATAGAATATGAATCCGCATTGATAGATGGATCAGGTGAAGTGGCCCAGGTAAAATTCACGGTGGCATCATTCCTGCTCATTTTCCAGTTAGTGAAATCTGAGTTGTCGAAGTACTGTCCTGTAAGGCCATTTGTGTTTCCGGAAAAAACGGTAATGGTAAACGGTTTTTCATACCACATGCCATCCTGATCCGTTGTGCGAATCCTGACAGAGTATAATGATTTGGTTTCATAATTAAAGATTGCAGAAGTGCGGAGCTTATCGCCACTGATATTAAAGCTGCTGTTATCGGTGCTCCCTGTTCCTGAAACAAGGGAATAGGTAAATGTCTGATTGGAATTGGGATCGGTTGAAGTCAGAGTTCCTACCACAGTGTTTATAGGTTGTCCATCCAGAACTTCGGCAGGAGACAGGGTGATATCCGTCGGTGAAGAAACCGCCTCAATCCAGGAGGATGCATCAAAAGAGGTATACCTGCTGCTTTGAGAATGGTAGGCATACCCTACTTTACCACTTGAATGAGTAGAATTAGTGAGAGTACCTATCTGAACGTTATTCAAATAAAAAGTAAAACTGGACCCGGACAACACCACCTTGATGGGGTAATGGCTGCCAAGGCCGGAGAAGTTCAGATTATTCATCGTTAATAATGCCGATGCATTCCAGTCTGTCGTATTGGAAAAAACCTTGATGGCATTATTTACATCAGTACCATTTGCATTCTGTTCAAACACTGCAAGAAAGTAGTAATTACTGGTATTGGTATAACGAAAAACGATACCGCCATACCTGCTGTTATACAGTTCGTGTGAGCGTATGGTAGCGGAAAATGTACCATCTGCGCCACAATTATAATTATTTATCAGAAAGCCCTGGTTTCCATCTCCATGTGCAGGTAGTGCGTACCCACCACTTTCGCTCCAGGATCGTGCACCCGCAATTGTCCACCCACTCAGAGAACCATCACTGTGCGTATCGGTGTACCCCTCTGCAAAGACATCAGACCACAAAAATGATAATGTGAACAGAAATACAAGTATCGGTATTTTACAGGAGTTTGCGACAGGCCTTTCTAAAAAGACTATCATGCGTAAATAAATCAGTAATGCGTTCAATTGACTCCGATAGCCATGAAGCATTTTTTTCCTGTCCATATAAGCAGCGCTCTTCTAAATACAATATTATAGTGCTAATTATATAGCGAAATTGTGGCATGGTCAATGTAAAACAGTTTATACCAAAGATGTAGTCGGGTTCAATCCCGATTGCGGGAGATAAACTGTCGTTTCTTTGTACGCCAGCTCTGTGGCTCTGAAGGAGCATATTCGGGGTATCGATCAAGCAGATTCTGGAACTCCTGACGGGCAAGGTTGACATCCAGATCTCTTTGCCCTGCAAGATTGAGGTAACGATTTAAGTAAAGCAGTGCAGAATCCGGTTTCAGGAGGTAATAACGATAAAAAAATGCACAATTTTTAACAACTGAAGGTTCATGGGGGGCTAACGTGTAGGCTTCTCTGAACACCAATTCAGCTTCAGAATACCGACTCATCATCACGAAAACGGTTCCTTTACCCAGTAACGCATTGATATATTTAGAATTTAACTCAAGAACCTCATCAAATTCCCGATCTGCCTCTGCTAACCAGCCCTTTTCTTTATAGATAACACCGAGGTAGTAATGTGCATCTGCAGATTGAGGGTCCCTTAAAACCGCATCGGTAAAATACCGTAGTGCCATGTCACTCTCCTCACCAGCTAACCAGTTTCCGGAATCTGTTCCATACTGACTCCAGTTTTCCCCTTTTTGTTTATTTAGGCTCAGCGCTAGCCAGATCTGCCCTTTTAGGATAAGCTCTCTGGTGGTCTCAGATCTCAAACGTTCCGAAAAAGACAGCGCATCCTGTAATTTTCCCTGTTTCAGGAGCCGCTCAGTGTTGGTTATTGTAGGTGAGAGCAGTGAAAAAAAGTGCCGGGTCAGTACAACACTCGTCAAAAGAGAAATAGAGATTATCGTGCCGATAATCAAAACAAGAGGAAATGATACTCCATGTGCCCGGTGCATACAGTTGATTCTATCTTTTAATGCTGATTTTTACGATATTGTCCAGGCTTATCCGGCACGTTTCCTTATCATGAGCACCAGCGATACTATTCTGAACAGAGATAAAGGAGCTGGATCGATCATCACTGCTTTTTTCTGAGCTTTTAATCTGGGAACCATCCTTAAGGGTGATATCTGCTCTATAATAGAGTTCGTTGTCAAAAACAATAGCTTTAGATGCATCGAGCTGAACGGTATGTATTTTTCGAAGCGGAATTTCTCTTATAAAACCACTGTGGTACACTTTGAGTGCCGGGTATTCCACCAAGTGAATTCCCTTTACAGCGGTTTCAAAGCTGCCCCGGTCAATAACCGACCCTGACAGAGCACAACCGGGTAAAAAACAAACCGTAACCAGCAGTATTCCAAAAAAGGTCAACTCATACCACAGCCACTTTCTGTTCATTCGAAAAATCCTTTTCATTATCATAGGTCTTTATCAGACGGTTTATTCCTACCATCTCCAAAACCCGTCGTACCTGATTGTCCTCGGCGATTATATAGACAGATCCGTTATTTTGCTGTACATCACAGAGACAATGAATGAAAATGCTGATTCCTGCGCTATCAAGATACGTGGTTCGTTCCAGATTGAACACAAAATGGTGATTGCCACTATCGATCAGTGTCCCGATCTCATCATCGAGCACCTTTGTTGATACGGCAGCATCGATATTTCCGATAATATGAATCATCTTGAATCTGCCCTTATCTTCAATTTCGAACTTCATACAGCACTCCTTTCCGAATACTAAGTATATAACTCAATTTTTATGTTAACCACAGGTTTTATTCGGGATCGTTTTCTAAATCAGTTTAGGACTGTCCCTTGTAGTCCCGTTCGAAAAAAAGATGAACCTGTCCAAGCCCCTCTTCAATACAGGAGTCCTTCAGAGACCACCCCTTACGAATCATTTCAGCACAAACAGATTCTATCTCATCAAAAACCTTCTTAGGATCTCTTGAAAAGCCCACCTTTATAATTTTTTCAATACTCTCTTTCATACAATCCAGCGGAAATCTACCACGAACTGTTATCGTATGATGGTAAGAGTTTCGGAAGTGCAGAGTACGCCTTCTGTATTGCTTCCATGATAAACTGGCTGTCAGGTAGTGCTTTTGACATACTTACTCCGTTGATCACAACACGCCAGACGACCTCTATTTCCCTGGTGTCCCACAGCTCAACTTCAATACGCAGCCGTTTTCTGGTCTGGCGGTTAAACGTTACTACCCGGGATGCCCCTTTCAGACGCAGAACCATGGCATAATCCAACCCGCTGTTTGCAGCACTCCACAGAGAATCGGCTGTCTGCAATGAAACCATATCACCTTTGAAAACAAGCGTATAGAAAGCCGTGAGAGAATCTGCAGGCCATTTTTTCCTGAAAAGTTCCTCAACACTGTCTGCAGAAAGAAGCTTGAGGTCTGGACGGATTTTCCGCATCATGGTAAAGTGGTTCTGCTGTTTTAAAAAACCTGTCGTGCAGGGACCGTTCTCATTGATAATTGGTAACACTCCAATCGTACGGCCGTTCAGCTCTTTTCCGGAAAATCGCTCACGAGTGTATAGTTGATGAAGTGTGTATCCATAGGGAGGAGGACTGCACGAGAGCGCTACCCATCCCAGAAGTGCTGTGATCAGAACTGAACGCATGTGAAACCCTGTTTGAAAAACCTAAAAACTGCACAGAAAAATACACCAGACGTATACCAGGGTCAAACAACTGAATTATAAACTGCCAGTGAGAAGATCAGATGCAGTACAGTCTGAAGCAACCCGTTTGCAGGATTATATTTTCCTGAGCCGCACCCCAAACATTCCATCCATACCATGTTCATACGGAGTTATCCGCAGATATCCGTTGTCATCAATGAATTTATCGGGGATAACATCGGGATTCCTATCCTTTTTAAACTCTGGGTGTTCTTCCAGAAATGACTGAACCAGCAACTCATTTTCTTCCGGTTCCAGTGAGCAGGTTGAATAAACCAGAATGCCCCCCGAATCAATCATTGAGGCAGCTGATTCCAGCATTTTTTTCTGCATCAAGGCAAGGCGTTCGATATCTTCAGGACTTCTCACCCATCGGGCTTCTGGATGCCGGTGCATCACGCCGGTTCCCGTGCATGGCGCATCGAGCAGAACTTTGTCAAAAACTCCGGTAAATGGCGGGTGTGCTGCATCACACATGAGTGGATAGACATTCTGTAAGTCCATCCGCTCCATAGTATCTACTACATGCCTGAGGCGAGGCCACTTCAATTCACATGAAACCACTGTTCCTGCATCCCCGGCAAGCTCCGACATCAAAGCGGTTTTCCCTCCTGGTGCAGCACAGAGGTCCAGAAGATGCTCACCACGGAGCACATCAAGCAGCGCAACAACCCACCCCGATGATGGCGCCTGCACATTGCAGACGCCCTGTTGGATCATCCGTATATTTTCAGGCAACAGTGTTTTTTTTAGTTTGTAATAGAGGTTAAGATACCCACTTGCCGGCTCACAGATCGTGCGCACATCTGCCTCAAACTGCTGACGGGAGATGTCACGGAGCTTTCGTCGCAGATAAATTGCAGGACGCTCATTATTGAATGCAAGCAACCGTTTTGTTTTTGCCAACCCCAGATTTTTCATCCAGCGTTCAACCAGCCATTTCGGATGAGAATACTCGACCGACAGGCGTTCTGAGAGATCTTTCTGCGGATCAGGAAGAGGAACAGCACGTTTATTGTTTATCAGGCCTCGCATGACCGCATTGACAACGCTGGAAAACTTCACCGTTAATGGGTTGTTTTTCGCAAGCTTCACTGTTTCGTTTACTGCCGCATGATCCGGCACGCGATCCATGTAAAGAAGCTGGTAAACGCCGATGCGAAGAATGCGATGCAGTGTCTCGTCTTTTTGAAATGTTTTTTCTGTCAGAAAGTAATCGATGATATAATCCAGTGTCAGTTTACGCCGAATTACCCCATAGACTACTTCAAATACAAAACGCCGATCACGATGATCGATCCGAACACTGTTCAGGGCATGATCGATACACCGATCCAGATTGCCGGGATTTTTATCAAAATCTGTCAAAATTCGAAGAATCAATTGGCGACAATTGACCACTCTTCTCTCCATGTGATTGCCTGCTCTTCCCACTACGTTCATTTGCTAAATAAAACCAGTCTCATTTCAGGACTGCCCCGCTTGTCTCCAATCAAAGCACGGTTCCCTTCTGAAATTTTGTTCCCAGAAGAAAATCGTGTACACTCATGCTTTTGCGTCCTTCCGGTTTAACCTGAAGAACCCGTACTATACCTGATCCGCATTGGACATCAAAGTAATCTTCGGAGACCTCAATGACCATACCCGGTTTACCCTGTTTGTTCTCTTCTAAAGGAATCGCCCATTCAATTCCGAGGCGTTTTCCATTGAAGATGGTGCATGATCCAGGAAAGGGTTTGAATGCGCGGATTTTGTTGAATATTTCCCGTGCAGTGCTCTCCCAATTAAGCAATGCTTCCTCTTTTGATAATTTTGGTGCACGACTTATCTGTTCCGGATTCTGAACAAGCGGAAGGATCTCACCTTTTTCCATTTTTTCGATCGTCTCAAGCAGTGCATCTGCTCCAAGAGTGCTCAATCTTGCATAAAGCTCCGGAGTGGTTTCCTGATCCCCAATGGTGATTTTTCTTTGGAAAAGAATGGCTCCTGTATCTATCCCCTCATCAATGCGGAATATCGTAACACCCGTTTCAGTCTCCCCTGCCTCGATGGCACGATGAATCGGGGCAGGTCCACGATATTTGGGAAGCAGTGATGCATGGATGTTCACTGTTCCTAACGGTGGAATAGAAAACACAGACTTCGGCAGAACCCTGAATGCAACAACCACAAACAGATCTGCATGCAATCCTGCCAGCTCAGCGCAAAACGTGGGTTCTTTCAGGTTTTCAGGTGTCATTATTGGGTACACGTTTTGTTCCCTGGCAAACAGCGTTACCGGAGATTCACGCTCCTTCAAGCCTCGCCCCGATGGCCTGGAGGGGGTACTGACAACTCCAACCACCTCATGGCTCCCCAACAAACCCTTCAGTGCAGGAATCCCGAAATCCGCCGAACCCATAAAAACAATACGCATATTCCCTCAGCTCTTTTTTTAGGTGCTATAAAATATGTTTTTGCTCTGCTGTATGTTGAAGGAGAAAAAAAATAGTTTTCGACCCCTTAGATTTGATTTTGCTGCGACCATGTGGTAAATTGTTTTTTTCAACGCTTTTTTTTTTCATTGTATCACGTGGTGATTTTTCCGCCAGGGAGGGAGTATTCATGTCCTCGTTCAGTCCTGTTGAGCACCTTGATCTTTTCTGTCGTTTTTGTGGTAAGACTAACCCAGCTCAACTTGATAGAAGTATTGCAGAAAATGGAAGAACAGTGGATAGAAACTCAATATTTGAATACTATTGCACCAAGTGTCTGAAAACGGTCTGTTTCTCCGGAAATGATCTTCTGGAACAACCAGAAGAGGAAAAAACAGAGCCTCACCGCGATTATCGGCCTTCGGAACATTTCGTTATAGGTGAAACTATCTTTCACAAAGTATTCAATGAACTCGGAACTGTTGTCGGAAAAGAGCATGGGCATCACGGAAAAATCCTCGTTAACTTTGAAAAATCCGGCCTCAAAAAGCTGATCCAGGATATGTAACACACCCGTTGCCATGAGTTTACTATCTACGCTGCTGATAGCTCTTGGCCTCTCCATGGACGCATTTGCCGTATCGATTACCAGTGGGATAGCCATCAAAAAGATGCGCTTACGGCATGCCATGCTGATTGCCGGCTTCTTTGGCTCATTCCAGGCAATTATGCCCTTGTTAGGATGGTCACTGGGCCTTACAATCAAAGCGTATGTCGAGGCGTTTGATCACTGGCTTGCGTTTATAACACTTACCGCTATTGGTTGTAAGATGATTTACGAGGCAACCAGATTCGAGGAGGAAGAAAAGGTTTCAAACCCCCTGGAAATCTATGTGCTCTTTATTCTGGCCATTGCAACGAGTATCGATGCCCTGGCAGTAGGTTTCACCATGTCATTTCTTAACGTCTCCATTATGCTCCCGGTGATCATAATCGGCACTGTCACCTTTTTACTCTCTTTTGCCGGAACCTACATCGGAAATACCTGGAATCATCTGTTCGAAACCAAAATCGAGATCGCTGGTGGAGTTATCCTCATAGCAATAGGTTTCAAGATTCTACTGCAGCACCTCTTTTTCTGATCTCATCCACTTCACTGGTTACATTCTCACCCCTGCCCTGTTTTATATTCTACTACCGAATTCATTACTTTTTTGAAAGAACATACTACATTTTAAAACAGGACAAACGTCTTTTTAGATTACCTGAACAGACAGTTACATAAGTCAGAGGTACCTTATGGTTGTTTCATGGCACAATCCCGATGCGCACTATGATTCGCTTATCCTTGCAGGAGATGTAGGGGGAACAAACACCAATCTTGCGATTGTTGGGGAAAGCAATGGAGTATTCACAATAATTCTGGAGGTATTCCACATTTGGCCACTCCATGAATCACTGCATTCTCAATGAGTGGCGGTTTTGCAGATTGCCCAGGAACGCAGTAGAGACCTTAATCCGGGCATCTGCTG
>OBJA01002255.1_pt1 | contig 11409 bp, 9 predicted proteins | sample 1519751 | NCBI WGS metagenome assembly OBJA01 (sample SAMEA3881238, study PRJEB22517) | soil metagenome | biome: lake sediment; feature: soda lake sediment; material: sediment, water from around vicinity | place: India | collected 2013-12-23 | depth 3 m
CTCACCGGCCCACACAGCGAGTTGCCCCGGACGACCGCGACAAGCCGCACAACGGCTTCCCACCAGCGTATATTTCGGCCTTCGCCAATCCGCTGCCAAACCGTCACCCCATCCAGGGCGACGGCATCCTGTCTTCATGCCTCTGCCCCGTATCGACCCCACCCAGTACGCCTCCCAGCTCGCCGCCAAGGTGGCCCGCTACCGCGAAGACTTCGCGCCTTTCGATCTGCCCGAACCGGAAGTGTTCGAGTCCGCACCGCTGCACTACCGCCTGCGCGCCGAGTTTCGCCTGTGGCATCAGGCCGGCGCAGTGCATTACGCGATGTTCGACCCCGCAGACCCGAAAAAACCGATCCTGCTGGACGATTTTCCCGCCGCCGCCGAACCGATCTGCGCCGCGATGCCGCGTCTGCGGGCGGCACTCGACGCCTCGGAGGTGCTGCGGCGCAAGGTGTTTCAGGTGGAGTTTCTCGCCACCCTCAGTGGCCAGCTGATGATCACCCTGGTATATCACCGCCCGCTCGACTCCGCCTGGGATGCCGCGGCGCACGCGCTCGCCGCCGACCTGGATGCGCAGGTGCTCGGCCGCAGCCGCGGCCAGAAGCGGGTGCTCGAGCGGGACTGGCTGCTCGAGCGCTTCGAGCTCGACGGCCGAGAGCTGTGCTATCAGCAGATCGAGGGCAGTTTCACTCAACCCAATGGCGGCATCAACCGGCGGATGCTGGGTTGGGCGCGGCACCAGGCGGTGGGCACGGGTGGCGATCTGCTCGAACTCTACTGCGGCAACGGCAACTTCACGATCGCGCTCGCGCCCTTGTTCGACAAGGTGCTCGCCACCGAAGTCAGCAAGTCTTCGGTACGCGCGGCAGAGTACAACCTCGATGCCAACGGCGTGGACAATGTGGCGATGGTGCGCATGTCCAGCGACGAGATCAGCGACGCCCTGTCCGGCGGCCGCGCCTATCGCCGCATGAAGGACATCGCACTCGACGACTATCGCTTCTCCACCTTGTTCGTCGATCCGCCACGTGCCGGGCTGGATGCCGCCACGCTGGCACTGGCAACGCGCTTCGAGCGCATTCTGTACATCTCCTGCAACCCCGAAACCTTGCGCGCCAACGTCGCGGCCCTGCACGCCAGTCACCGCATCGCCGCGGCCGCCGCGTTCGACCAGTTTCCCTACACCCACCATCTGGAATGCGGACTGCTGCTGGTCAAGCGCTGACCCACCCGCGTAGCGGATAGTGGGACCTGCGGGCGCAGCGCACGATACCTTGTGCTTCCACGCCCCGTCCGCCCTTTCGTGCCATACACTTCGCATGACTGAACAAGCGGAACCGACAGCATGATGTGGCTGGCAATCATCGCAGGGTTCGTCGTCGTCGGCGCGCTCTCCGAATCCATCTCGGGGGCCTTTCTCGGTGCCCTGCTGGGCCTGGCCCTATACCAGGGGCGGCAGCAGCGCAACGCGCAAGACACCCTCCGACAGCGGGTGGAGGCGCTGGAAGCCACTACCCGACTGCAACACAACCAGCTCGAGGTCCTGCGCCAGCGCATGCGCTCCGGCGCGAGCCCGCTGGCAACCGAAGACGAACCAGGGGACGTGGCGGCCGAAGCGGCTGAACCATCCGATCCCACCGCGCAGACCATCGCGCCGGCTCCCGCCGAGCCGGCCCCACCTCGCTCCGTCGCCGAAGCCATCGCCGCTCCGGTCGCGCGCGTCGAGGGCGCGGAATCAGTCACCGCCCGCCCCCCACAAGGCGCCGGCGAACACCTCTCGCAGCACGCCGTACCCACCACCACGCAGCAGCAGCGCAGCACCGACGACACCCCCACCGAACCGGGACCGGTCGAGCGCATCTTCAACGCCGGCCGTGACTGGCTGCTGGGCGGCAACACCGTGCTGCGCATCGGCGCAGCGCTGCTGTTTCTCGGCCTGGCCTTCCTGCTTCGCTATGCCACCGAGAACATCGAAACGCCGCTTTGGCTGCGCTATGCCGGCGTCTCCGCCAGCGCACTGACGCTGCTCGCGCTGGGCGGATGGCTGCGCGCACGGCGGGCGGCCTATGCCCTGGTGTTGCAGGGCACCGGCCTGGCCATCCTGTACCTGACGACCTTCGCGGCCATGCGCCTGCACGCCCTGCTCGAACCGGGCATCGCGTTCGCGCTGCTGGTGTCGGTCACGGCGGCATCGGTCTGGCTGGCCGTGCGCCAGAACGCGCTCGGGCTGGCGATGGCGGCCGCGCTTGGCGGCTTCGCCGCACCGCTGCTGGCCTCGTCCGACAGCGGCAACGTGGTCGCGCTGTTCAGCTATCTGCTTGTGCTCGACGCCGGGCTGGCCGCGGTGGCGCTGTACAAGGCCTGGCGACCGCTCAATCTGATCGGCTTTGCCGGTACCTTCGGCATCGCCGGCCTGTGGGTCGCCCATGCCTGGGATCCGGCGCACTACGCCAGCGTCCAGCCCTTCATCGCCGCCTTCATACTGCTCTATGTGCTCATCGGCCTGCTGTTCGCGCGCCGCCGGCTGCTCGACGCGGCGAGCGTGCCGGAAGGGCGCGACGCCCTGCTCGCCTGGTCGCGCCGTCACAGCGACTACGTGGACGCGACGACGATGTTCGGGCCACCGCTGATCGGTTTCGGCCTGCAATATGCGATCACCGCGCACTTCGAACAAGGCGTGGCGCTCAGCGCGCTGGTCTTCGGCTGCGGCTATCTGCTGCTCGCCCGCGGGGTGGCCGTGCGGGGTGGCCAGCGCGTGCAGTTGCTGACCGAGGTCTGCCTTGCGCTCGGCGTCATCTTCGTCACGCTGGCCGTGCCGCTGGCACTGCAGGCGCAATGGACCTCTGCGGTGTGGGCCATCGAGGGCGCCGGCATCTTCTGGATCGCAACACGCCAGCGGCGCCCGCTCGCTCGTGGCTTTGCGCTGTTGCTGCAGGCCGGCGCTGCGCTGTTCTATCTGACCGGCTTGCGTCCGGGTGAGGCCACCTTGCTCGACGGCGCCCCGCTCGGTGCGCTGATGCTGGGCGTCGCCTTCCTCTTCAGCCTCGCGGTATTGCTGCGCGGACCAGACTTCAGTCGCACTGCCGACGGCAATCCCGACCCCCACGGCGCAACCGAGGATGTCGAACATCCCGCCTGCTGGCTCGCCCTGGCCGGGCTCGGTTCGCTGTATCTGCTGCCACCGCTGCTGTTCGCCAGCTACGGTACGGCGCTCGGCTGGGCCGTAGCCGGCCTGGCCACGCTCTGGGCCGGGATCCGGCTGGGCGCGCCGCTGTTTGCCGGTTGCGCACTGGTCATCCAGAGCCTCGCCGGCTTCGCGCTACTGTCGCTGGCGCAGCCCGCATCCAACGGCCTGGCAACGTGGTCGCCAGTCGGTAGCGGTACCTTGCCGCTGCTCGATGTGGCCTTCTGGGCGCCGCTGTCGCTGGCGCTGAGCGCGCTGGCCGGAGCCTGGCTATTGCAACACGAGCATCGCCTGCGCACTGCTGGGCCGTTTGGCCCCCCGCAATGCGCGGCGCGCGGGCACGCCGCGCGCTTCGAGAACGTGCTGTTGTGGTGGGGCGCGGCGTGGTGGACGCTGACGCTCTGCGCCGAGATCCCCCGCTTCGTACCCCCGGCGCTGGAACCTGGCGCCTTGTTGCTGGCCGCTGCCGGCAGCGCGCTGACGTTCGGCCTGCTTGCCCGCCGGCTGCACTGGCACGCGCTGGCGCAACGCGCCACGCTGGCGCTGCCGGCTGCCGCCATCGTGCTGCTGCTGGCGCTCGGCACCCTGTTCCCGCCTCGATACCAGCCAGCCAGCCTGCTTGCCTGGCTGGGCTGGATGGCACTGTTCGCGGTGCATCTCGGTCTGCTGCTGAGACTCGGCCCCCTGCTCACCCCGACCACGATGCGATGGGTGCATCCAGCCGGGGTCTGGCTGCTGCTGGCGCTGGCTTCGCTCGAGTTGCAGCACGCGCTGGTCGGCTGGGCCGGCTACACCGAGACCTGGCGCTGGTTCGGGCTGGCGCTGCCCTCGGTGCTGTGGCTGCTGTTCGTCGCGCGCACGGCACACGCGCAACGGCTACCCTGGCCGCTGTCCGCCAGCGCGCATGCGTACCGCGTGGTCGCCGCCATCCCGCCGGCCATTCTGCTCTTCGTCGGCTTCTGGCTGGTCAACGAACGCGCCAGCGGGCGGGCCGATCCGCTGCCCTATGTGCCGCTGCTGAACCCGCTCGAGCTCATGCTGCTGCTCTCGCTCGTCGCCATCGCCCTGTGGCTCCCGCTCTTCGGCCACGCCCGGGCATGGCCGAGCGCACGGCTCGCGCGGCTGCGGGCCACCGCGCTGGGCGTGTCGCTGTTCGCGCTGATCACGGCAACGGTGTTCCGTGGCGGGCACCACTTCGCCGGCATCGCCTTCGAGCTGCCGGCGCTGCTGGCCTCGATGCAGGTTCAGGCAGCACTGTCACTGATCTGGACCAGCGTGGCGTTCGCACTGATGGGACTGGGCCACCGCCTCGGCAGACGTCAGCCCTGGCTTGCCGGCGCAGCCTTGATCGCCGTCGTCGTGATCAAGCTGTTTGTCGTCGAGCTGCGCGACCATGGCGGACTCGAACGCATCGTCTCGTTCATCGGCGTCGGCGCGTTGTTGCTGGTGGTCGGGTATTTCACGCCGCTGCCCCCGCGCGAGCACCCCGGCGAGAGGGACGGCGAGAGGATCGATGATGGGGGCGACGGACACGACGAGGGCCAGGCGCGCGCCCCGGATCCGGTCGGCAGACCCGTGGCCTTCGCGGGGGCGGACTCCGGCAAGCAGTCGGACAACCGTGTTTGAGGACTCTCCACGACCCGGCATCCACCGGCGTCAGCCAGGGAAGAGGGCCAGGGTTGACAGTCAGATCCGCGCGAGGACTTCCTCGGCCAGTGCCAGCGATGCCGTCAGCCCCGGCGATTCGATGCCGAACAGGTTGATCAGCCCGGGCACGCCATGCCCGGACGCTTCCTGGATCACGAAGTCCGCGGCGGGCTGGCCCGGTCCCGACAGTTTCGGCCGGATGCCGGCATACGCCGGTTGCAGCGCACCGTCGGGCAAGGCCGGCCAGTAGCGACGAATGGCGTCGTAAAAGGCCTCCCCCCGCGCGGCGTCGACGGTGTAGTCGATGCCGTCCACCCACTCGACGTCGGGACCGAAGCGCGCCTGCCCGCCGAGGTCCAGGGTCAGATGCACTCCCAACCCACCCGCTTCGGGCACCGGATAGATCAACCGCGAAAACGGCGCACGGCCGCTCAGGCTGAAGTAGCTGCCCTTGGCCAGATACCGGGACGGCACACTTTCCGGCCGGATTCCGTCGAAGGCGGCGGCCACCGCCTGGGCGTGCAAGCCGGCGCAGTTGATGACCAGGCCGGCGGAAACCGCCATCGGCTCGGCGCCACCGACCTCGACGACGACACCGTTGGTCGTGGCGCGCCCGCCCAGCACCGGCGCGCCGAAAGCCAGCATGCCGCCCGCCGCTTCGCAGTCGCCCCGCAACGCGAGCATCAGCCCGTGGCTGTCGACGATGCCGGTGCTGCCGCTCTCCAGCGCGGCGCTGCAGTGCAGATTGGGTTCGAGCGCAAGCGCGGCGTCGGCATCGAGCATGTTCAGCTCGGTCACGCCATTGGCGAGACCGGCGGCACGCAGCCGCTCAAGCGCCTCGACCTGTTCCGGCGCGGTGGCGACGATCAGCTTGCCACAGCGGCGATGGGGAATGCCCCTGCGCGCGCAGTAGGCATACAGCAGGTGCTTGCCGCGCACACAGGCCCGCGCCTTGAGCGAGCCTTCCGGATAATAGATGCCGGCGTGCACCACCTCGCTGTTGCGCGAGCTGGTGCCCGTGCCGATCGCCGCTTCGCGCTCCAGCACGATGGTCTCGAGGCCACGCAGGGCGCAGGCACGGGCCACCGCCAGCCCCACCACCCCCGCGCCGATTACGATGCAATCGACCCGGTATCCGCTTGCCGACATCCTCTCTCCTCAAGGCAGGATTTCAAACGTGACGCGGACTGCGCGCCGCTCGCCGGATGGTACCCGTCCGACCCACACCAGCTACACTCTCCGGCGTTCACTCCGGCAACGGAATGAACTCGACCTCGTCGCCCGGCACCTTCGGAAACCGCCCTTCGCGCCAGTCACGCCGGGCCGCCTCGATGCGCTCCTTGCGGCTGGAGACGAAGTTCCAATCGATGTGGCGCTTGCCGAGCCGCTCCCCGCCGATCAGCGCGATGCGCGATTCGACCACCGCCCGCACCACGACGCCCGGCACGTCGCTGAGCACCGCCAGCGCGTGCTCCGGCACCTCCACCCCCTGCGCCTCCAGCGCACCCTGCGCCACGTACAGCGCGCGCTCCTCGGCATCCGGCAGCACCAGCGTCTGACCGGGCTGCAGGTGGGCCTCGACATACACGGTTTCGGCAAACACCCGCACCGGCGAGGTCACGCCGTAGGCGCTGCCCATCATCACCCGCACCGGTACACCGTCGATGTCGAGCGCCGGGATGTCGGCGGACGGGTAATGGTGGAAGGCGGGCTCGACCTCCTCGTCCGCCTCTGGCAACGCCAGCCACAACTGCAGCCCATGCAAACGGTGGGCGACCGCGGTGACTTCCGGCCGTTCGCGCTCGGAATGCACGATGCCGCGGCCCGCCACCATCAGGTTGATGTCCCCGGGCCGAATCGCCTGCAGGCTGCCCAGCGAGTCGCGGTGCAGGATCTCGCCTTCGAACAGGTAGGTGACCGTGGCAAGATTGACGTGCGGATGCGGGCGGACGTTGATGCCCGTGCCCGCTGCAAAGTCGGCCGGCCCCATGTGATCGAAAAAGATCCACGGACCCACCATCTTGCGCTGCGCGGTCGGCAACAGACGGCGTACGGAGAAGCCGCCGAGATCCTTGTCACGCGGCCGCAGCACGAGCTCGATCGCGTTACAGCCCGCGCTCGCGGCGCATTCGTATTCAAGTTCAGTCGTGGTATTGCTCATCGGTGCTCCTCCTGGTCGGTTGGTCGCGCAGACGATGCGGTTTCAACGATACAACCATTTCGCCACACTATGGGCTTCGTGTGGAAGCCGCAGCTGGAATGCCACCGAAGCGGCCGTTGTTGAAATCATCGATGGCCTGCACGATCTCGGCTTCGCTGTTCATCACGAACGGCCCGTAACCGACGATGGGTTCGTCGATCGGTTCGCCAGCGAGCAGCAGCACCACCGCGTCGTTGTTGGCCTCGATCGAAATGCCGGCGCCGGCCCGGTCGAACACCACCAGTTGCCCGTCGCGGGCCAGCGCGTGATCATTGATCAGCACCGTCCCCCGCAGCACCACCACCGCGGCGGTCCAGCCATCGGGCAACGGCATCTCGGCCACACCCCCTGCGCGAGACGCAGATCCCACACACTCATCGGGGTAAAGGTTTTTGCCGGTCCCTGACGTCCGTCCAGTTCACCTGCGATGACGCGCACCGTGCCCGCACCATCGGCCAGCGCCACCTCGGGAATGCGGGCCGCGGGGATCGCCTGGTAGCCCGGTGGCGCAAGCTTGTCTCGCGCGGGCAGGTTCACCCACAACTGGACCATCTCCAGTTCCCCGCCCGTGCGCGAAAACCCCTCACCGTGGTATTCCTCGTGGAGAATGCCGGCGCCCGCCGTCATCCACTGCACGTCACCCGGGCCGATATGGCCCCCCTGTCCGGTGGAGTCGTGATGCTCCCCCTCGCCAGCATAGACAATGGTCACCGTTTCGAAACCACGGTGCGGATGCTGGCCCACACCACGGCGACGCTGTGTCGGCTCAAACTGCGCCGGACCGGCGTGGTCGAGCAGCAGGAACGGACTCAACGCCTTGCCGTGGCTCTGATAGCTGAACAGCGAGCGCACCGGAAACCCGTCGCCGACCCAGTGGCGCTGCGGTGTGCTGTAAACACCTTGAACTCGTTTCATGTTGATCTCCGTGTCGCATTGATGTTTTCACTTTACAGATCGGACGAAACGGAGAAAAGACGGCAAAATTCGACTTCACTGTCCTGCCAAAAGAACAATCAACCCGAACTACTGGCTCCCTGCGTAGCATGGCTGCGAAAGCTACGGAACAGCACAACGCTGGAGATCGCGCAGAATAACGCCTTGGCGCCTCCCAGGAAAAGTAGCCATTGTGCGACTTGCTCGGTGAGTGAGGGCCACATCAGATAAACGAATGCCGCCCAGCCCACGACGGCAAAAAACGCGATTGCGTAGTAGATGTACTGTGCCCAGGAACGCGACATCAACAAACCAACGGCACCAAAAAAGCATGGAAGCGTCCATACCAGAAACCAGATTGACTCGTACTTGAGCATCTGCCACAAACTGAAGCTGCCATAGACTGCGAGCACGGCTGCCAAGACCCTGAACGTCAGAACGTTACGATTTTTCATGCGCAAATCCAACTTGAATGTAAGTAGCACCGTGCCGCGCCCGGATTTCGGCGGACTCGCCCCAATGGCCTCACGTGCAGACTCAGGCCCTCACGGCCTCTCATGAAAAAAACAGTCGCCATGACCGACCAGCCCCGCCGCATGCTGGCCAATGCCGTTTAGCTTAGCGGAACCCTGGCCTCAGTGAACCGGCCTCTGCCACTAGTGATCACGCCGCCCCACTCAATGAAAGCGTGGGTGCCCCATACCCAAGAGCGGGCCTCAGCGTAGCGCCATATCTTGCCCGTGTAACCACCAGCGCCAAAACCTGATTTGCATCGCGCGTGTTGGCCAGAGCGGCGACTCAGTCAGCTGCAGACGGAGGCCGGTTTGATGAAGCGGTGGCATTTGAGTGCAGCTCCGATATGCGCTGGTAGAGCTTTTCGGGGTCATCAAGCTTTGACTCCGGAAAAACGAACGCATAGACCCTATCCAGAAAAATCAGGATCATTCCCGACGCCCGATCAATCTTCTTCACCGCCTCCCAAGAGTGATGACTGCTGTAGCCATTTCCCTCGGTGGTCACGCCATGTTCAGAAAAAGTGAACCTATGTGTTCCACAAAACGTACCACTTTCAAGCGGTTCACACGCATTGCGGATTCTGAGCATGTCCAGGTAGAACAGTGCAAAGAGCAGCACAAACAACGCGGCCACGGCAATAGCCGTTGGCCAATGAAAATGGCTGAACGCCTGAAACAGGTACATGAACGCCATACCCGCTATCATCGACAGAAGCAGATTGACCCCCAAACTGTCCCTCCACCCTTGCTGTCGCTTTCGTAGCGCTTTCTCCATGTAAGACTGATAGCACCTCCAGTCTTCCTTTTTCAGATCGATGACTATTTCCATGCTCATCCTGGAACGCAACGTGAAAGGGCGCGGCCAGGCAATGCACTTGCGCCAGCGCCAAACCCCATGGCCGGGACGATACGACGTGGCAAGACGCCCGTCAATACGATCATCATAAATCCTGCCAACAGGATGCAGCCACTGCGAGTGGACTCCGACGAACCAGGGCCGGAGCGAGGCCACCTGCCAACGATCTCGGTTTTCGAATCGACACGTCCAACGCGAAACGTCCTGGGCAGGGGGCGCTTCCCGTTGGACAACGTGGCGCTTCAGCCGCCCCGCTCTGCCGCCAGCAGACCGTCTATCACCCGGCGCGCGGCAACCCCGCCGGCATCGATATTGAGTCGCAGCAAGTCGCGCGCAGGATTCTCTTCCAGACTCCGCTGCTGCCGCTCGAGGATCTCCAGGTCCTCGGAGAAGATCTTGTGCTGATTCGTGCGGATCGCATCGGTCAGGCCAGCATCGTCAGCCATGAAGCGGCGTGCCATGCCCCAGAAATACCAGCACGTCGACTCGGTTTCCGGCGTGATGTAATCGACCACCACGCCGGAAGCCTTGACGGCGGGGTCGGCGTCGAAGCCACCGTGTCCGGCCAGCGCGACACCGACGTCTATGAGCACGTTGCTGGGCGGCACGAAACGACAGATCTGCCAGCGATCGACCTTCGCGTTGCGATCCAGGCCATTGGCTTCCATCGCCGCCTGCCAGAACGGCGGCGCCTGGATGTCGTGCATGCGCCGGGCGGTGACGACGGAATCGCCCTCGACTGTGGTGGCCACCGGCGTCTCGTCGATCTCCTTCTGGCCGATGCTGTCTGCGTGAACATAGGTCTCATGGGTCAGATCCATGAGATTGTCGATCAGCAGACGGTAGTCGCAGCGGATATTGAAGGTCCCGCCATCGACCGCCCACTCCCCCTGCCCGTGCCCGTGCCAGGGCGGCACCGGGATCGTCTCCGGGTCCGCCCGTCCCTGATCGCCTGGCCAGACCCACACGAAACCATGGCGCTCGACCGCCGCAAAGGTGCCTACGGGTGGGAAGCCCCTCACCCGCTGGCCCGGCATGGCGACGGTACGACCGTCGCCCCCCATCACGAGACCGTGATAGCCGCACACCAGACGCCCCTCGACCACCCTTCCGAGCGAAAGCGGCACGCTCCTGTGGGGACAGAAATCCTCGACTGCCGCAACCTGGCCCTCCGCGTCACGAAAGAAGGCTATCCGTTTTCCGCAGATGCGCCGCCCCAACGGAGCATCGCCCACGATCTCGTCCGGTCTTGCCGCAACATACCAGGCATTCAATGGAAACATCGCACTCTCCTCACCTTTCTTATTGGGATCCCATAAACCCCTTACACTTGCAAAAATTCTACTTATTTCGCTATTATTGGATCCAATAATAGGCAGGAAGACGATTACATGCAAGCATCCCCTACAGACAGCGACATCGGCATCGTCACGACGCTGCGCAAACTCATCATCAACGGCCATTACCAGCCGGGCGAGCGGCTGACCGAGGCTGCGGTAGCCGAATCGCTGGGGGTTTCGCGCACACCGGTCCGGCTCGCATTCCGCAGCCTGGAGCAGGAGGGTCTGCTGCAAAAGACCGGACGCCGTGGCCTGGTCGTCAGAGCGTTCTCCGAGGCCGACGTGCTGTGCGGTCTCGAGGTTCGAGGCGCCCTCGAGGGGTTGGCCGCTCGCCGTCTCGCCGAGCGTGGGTTGAATCCGAACCAGCTCGCACGCCTGCGCGACTGCATCGACCGGGGTCGCACATTGCTCGCTCCGGGCAGTCTGCGCGCCGAAGGTGTTGCTACCTGGAGTGTCCTGAATCTCGATTTCCATTCGACCATCATCGAAGGCGCCGGCAGCACCGTGATCGCCGATGCGATCGCCCGCAACGACCACCTGCCCTTTGCCTCTGCCGATTCGATCATCATCGACAGCGCATTGCTGGACCGGGAGTACGAGAAGCTGCGCTTTGCTCAACTGCAGCACGAGCTGGTGCTCGATGCCCTCGAGCGGGGCGAATCGGCCCGGGCCGAGAACCTGATGCGCGAGCACGCCAACATCGGCCTGCGCTACGGCAAGCTGTTCAACCTGTC
>OBJA01002256.1_pt1 | contig 11407 bp, 9 predicted proteins | sample 1519751 | NCBI WGS metagenome assembly OBJA01 (sample SAMEA3881238, study PRJEB22517) | soil metagenome | biome: lake sediment; feature: soda lake sediment; material: sediment, water from around vicinity | place: India | collected 2013-12-23 | depth 3 m
ACCAGGCCGGTTCGCGGGCGGAGCCCGCTCCTACCCGGAGGTATGCCGCGCCGCCGGTAGGAGCGGCCTCTGGCCGCGAAGGGTGTGCCGCGCTACCAGGCCGGTTCGCGGGCAGGGCCCGCTCCTACCCGGGGGTATGCCGCGCCACCGGTAGGAGCGGCCTCTGGCCGCGAACCGGCCTTACGGTATCAAGGCGCGGCAGGGATGGGCAGATGCTGTTCCAGGAAGGCACGCAGGCCCTCCCGGTACTGTGCGCCGCTCACCAGGAAGCCCTCGTTGTGTCCGCCGCGGATCTCCAGGAAGGCACGGGGTTCCGGCGCCAGGCCGTACAAGGCCCGGCCATGGGAAATCGGTGCGATCTCGTCGTCGGGACTGTGCACCACCAGCACCGGCACCTGCACGGATGGCAGGTACGCGTCGAGGGGAAAGCGGATGCGCGCCAGCCAGCGCACCGGCAGCCAGGGGTAGTGGTGGGCACCGAGTTCGGGCACGGACCGGAAGGCCGACTCCAGGATGAGCGCGCCCGGGCGTTCCCGCAGCGCCAGCCAGGCGGCCACGGCGGCGCCCAGGGAGCGGCCATGCAGCACGATGCGCGCGGGCGGGGTGCCGCGCACCTCCACCAGGTAATGCCAGGCGGCGAGCGCGTCCTGGTACAGGCCCGGCTCCGAAGGCCGGCCTTCGCTGTTGCCATAGCCGCGGTAGTCGAGGATCAGGATGGACAGGCCCAGGCCGTGCAACAGGCTCAGGGTGTCGAGGCGATGGGAGATGTTGCCGGCGTTGCCGTGGAAGAACAGCACCACCGGCGCGGCCGGGTCAGGCGCCGGCACATACCAGGCCTGCAGGCGCACGCCGTCGGCCGTATGCAGCCACAGGTCCTCGTATTCCAGGCCCCGCTGCGCGGGCGTGGCCGCCACGGTGCCGCTGGGCAGGAACACCATCTGCTCCTGCCGGGCGAACAGGAACAGGGTCAGGGCGCCATAGGTGAGGCTGCCGGCCAGTGCGATGGTGAGCAACAGGTTCACGAACGGTCCGTCTCCACGGGCACAGCGGCCGCCAGGACCACAGGGCCGTAACCGGGATCAGCGACCCCGCATCTCCTCGAGCAGGCGCGCCCCCATGTCCAGCAGTTCCTTGTTGCCCGGGTCGGTGGACAGGCCGTTGCGGATGCTGAGCGCGGCGGCTTCCAGGTCGCCCTTGCGCCATTCGTAGTCGGCACGTACGGCATACAGGCGCGCGATCTCCGCACGTTGCGCGGGGCTCAGGGGCGGCGGTTCCGTGGCGGCCCTCGGTGCCGCGGGCTCCGTGGCCGTCGCTTCCGCTGCAGCGGGCTCAGGCGCCACGGGCTCAGGCGCCACGGGTTCCGGCGCCACGGGTTCCGGCGCCACGGGTTCCGGCGTCGCGGGTTCCGGCGTCGCGGGTTCCGGCGTCACGGCTTCTGCCGCCTCTGGTTCCGCCACCGCGGATTCCGCAGGCACAGGCTCCGGTGGTGTGGCCTGCGTCGCCGCCGGTTCCGCTTCGCTGGCTGCGGTGGCCGTCCCCTCCGGCACGACCGCGGCCGGGGACTCGTCCCCGGGGCGGGTCGCCGCGACCGGGGCTGGCGGTGGCGCATCGCTCGCCGCCTGGGGCGATGGCGAGGACGGGACCGCGCCGCCACCCTGCCGCACCGCCTCGTCGGGTGCCTCCGCCCCGGCCGCGCGCGCCGGACGGTGCGACGCCGGGGGCTCCCCCGGCTCCGGCGCCGGGGGCACGGAAGCCACGGGGGCCAAGAACCGTTCGACGAGGCCCCTGGACCATGGGTGATCCAGGGGGATGTGCCCGATCCAGGCATCCCTGGTGAGCACGGCGACGAGCGCGGCGCTGGCCAGGAGCGCCAGGCTGCGCCAGATCCGCGCGCTGCGGCGCAGCCGGTGCTCGCGTCGCGCCAGGGCATCGGACCCCGGCGTGCTTCCCGCCGGCGCCTGCCGGTCGGCGGGGATACGCACGGGGGCCGCCATGACATCGACACCGCTGTCCTCGACCGGCATCGACGGCGCCAGGTCTTCGAGGGACGCGGGCTCGGGCGGGTGTTCGATCCGGTGTTCGGGCCCGGCTGCGGGAGCGACCGCAGGCCCGGTCGTGGCGGGTCCTTCCCTCGCCTCATCGCCGGCCCGGGCGAGCGCTTCCCCGAGGTACTGCTCGATGCGGCCCGGCAGGGCACCGCTTTGCTGGTGGATCAACGCGATGGCATCGGGCTGGAGCCGCTCGAGCGGCGCTGCGGACCTGTGCAGGAGGTGGCGGATAAACCCCGAGGTCTCCTCCTCCGACAAGGGATCGAGCCGGTAGACACGGTCGAAATGCACGCGCGCGGACGGGCTCATGCAATCGGCCAGCCAGGCCTCCGGGTCCGCGGCGCCGGCCAGGACGAGGGTGGCGTGTCCGGGCGGAAAGAAGTGGATCAGAAGATCGATATCGTCGCTCGAAAGGGAATCCGCGTCATCGACGATCTGGATGATGGGCTTGTGGTGCCTGGCCGCCATCGCCAGCCGCATGACCAGCTGGCGGCGCAGGAATGACGCATCGTCATCCATGGCATTCAGGCGCCAGGCCCTGGCCACCTCGACCAGCAGCCGGCCCGGCGTCGGTGTCTCCATGAAGCCGACCTGACCGGGCTTGTACCCCTGCTGCAGGGCGCGCAGGAGCGCGCTCTTGCCGCTCCCGGGAGGCCCGGTCACGCAGAGCAGGTGCAGCCCCGCGGCCGCATCCCGCTCCAGGGCGGCCAGCACCTGTTGCTGGGCGGCCACGGGATAGAGCCCCGTCCGCTCGGGCTCGACGGGCGGGGCTTCATTCGTCATAGGGATCGGTTCGCGTTCCATCACAAACACCATCGATGCCGATTTGCATAGGCAAGCATAGCCATCCCCGTCCCCGGGGATCAACGGGCAATCGGGGCGGGAGGCGCACCCCAAACCCGGCCTCGCCATTGCAGCTGCATATTATGATTTCAAACAATGACTTCGGACCACCACAAGCTTGCGACCCGAGCGCGGCAGCCGCCCTGGGAGGTATGGCACTTACACAGCAGTCAGGAATATTGGCTACAACATTGGCTATACCGTCATTCCCGCGAAGGCGGGAATCCAGTGGTTTACAGACCATGGATTCCCGCCTTCGCGGGAATGACGGAACTCGATTGTAGCCATCAATACTGACTCCTGAGTAAGGCAGGCATCCATTTTTTCGTCATCCCGGCCTGCGCCGGGATGACGGGTCTTCCGGGCTTAACCAGGTACCATTCGCCCTAGGAGCCGATTATCCTCAGAATCGGCATACGTTCATAGCAGGTGTCCATCAGGCCCGCCCTGAGCTCTTCGATGCCGATGCCCTGCCCGCCATAGTGCGCGTCCTGCAATCGCAGTATGGCATCCGCGACCCGGGACTTCCGCGGATAACGCCTGGCCCAGCAGCGCAGCCAGGATAGCAGGGTGAGATTGGCCGGCCAGGATTCCGCCACCGCGATATGCATGAGCGCGGATTTCAGATCAGCCGGTGTTTCCGCCCGCGCCAGACCATTCAAGGCCGCACGATAGGACCGGAAGGCATGCAAGTGGCGCTTGAACCCGCGATACAGATAGCGCAAGGCGGCCGCCACAATCAGCAACAGCAGGACGGCTCCCGTATGGATCATCCACTGGGCGATGGCGACATAGCCACCAAGGGGATGGTCCTCCGTAACGATCTTGCCGGTAGCCGTGTCGAAATACTGCAGACGCAATGTCGGCAGGGGAACCCAACCCGTGGCTCCCGATGCAAAGGGAACCTGGTAGTGCATCTCATCTCGACCGGAACCCGCTTCACCATCCTCGCCCGCAAGGTTCCGGGGTGGATAGAAGGTAAGGGCTTCATCACTTCTCAGCTGACGCAACAGTTCCACCGGCTTGCGACCGGGTGGATTCCGGGTCGAGATCGCCAGCTCGAGGAAGTTCAGTTTGTGCTTGACCAGAAACAGGTCTTTAGGCAACGACACATCCAGGCCCATCCGACCGATGGGCAGGGTGGGTGGAACAAAAGCCGGCAGCGGACGGACATGCAACGGGATCCCCGGCACATGGATCAGATGGGTGACTACGCCATCGCGCCTGTATCGCACCGGTGGCAGCTCGATCTCGAACTCTCCGATGACGTGCGGAAATATCACCCAGGACAGTTGATGCACGGTACGCGCCCCACGGCCTGTTTCCACCGGATGGCGGACCTGGGCTTGCGCCTGGACATCCATGCCATCCAGGCGCACATCACCCGCATCGAGCGATACATAGGGACTTTCACTTTCGATCCGCAGGGTGACGTAGACCGCCTGGTTGATCCACACGGAAGCATCGCTGATCTCGATACTGCCTGGAATCGATGCATCGACCTGGCCGCTCCTCGATGACACCACAACGGTCTCCACCGGTCGCGGCGCCCGGTCACCGGACACGGTACCCTGGCCATCACCCAAGGCAACCCCGGCCGCAACACTCCCTGCCAGCAGAACGATCGCGAGCAGCAGGCGCACTACCATGGTGCCACATCCGGAAGTTCGTAAGGCGCCTCAAGCGGAGCAGGAAAGCCCTCCTCGGTTTCAAACATCCGCCTCCACAGCACTGCCTCGTCCACCGCCAGGGTGTCGCCCTGAAGCAGGATACGCTCGACGGTGGTGGCCGCGTAGTCCCAGCCGGGATCCACAAACTCGACTCCGTGCTCGAGCGCAGGCCGGGAGTAATGGATCCCCTGGCCGACCAGTTCGGATTCCGTCAGCGGCCCGTCCGCGGGCATTCCCGCGGGATCTGGCGAACCGCCGTCCGCCTGTTCATCGAAACTGACGGAGCCACCGGTAAGCTCCACACCTTCCTCAACCCTGGCGGACCTGGGACCCTGCCCCTGCCGCGCCGATCCCACACGCTCGTCACTGGCCCGTTGCCGCTCGAGCATGGCAACGGCCAATTCCAGGTTCAATTCCGCCGCCGGGTGGCCCGGGACATAGCGTTGTACTTCCCGGTACAACTCGATGGCCGCCTCATAATCCTCGAGCTTGTAATGACTGTTGGCCAGATTGAACACGGCATCGGCCCGTTGCGCATCGTTGCCGGCATCCAGTACCGCCTGGGTGAAAAGCTGAACCGCCTCGCGGTACTCCCCCAGTTTATAGGCGCTGCCTGCCTCACCCATGCGCCCCGCATACCCTGCCACACGCGTATAGGTCTGCCGGGCCTCCTGGTAGGATTCATTGTCATAGGCCTGAAACGCCTCCTGTTGCCGGGACAGGCCCATCGCGTAACCGGTGCCGGGATCGAGGATTCCGTACACGAAAACGGCCACCAGCACCGGGGCCGACCCCAAGGACATGCGACGTGGATCCACATGCGCCAGCAGCATGAGCAGGGCGCCAGGGATGAGGAACCAGTAATACAGTTCGCGCCATACCATGAGCTGCGACCCCTGCCCGGAACGGGAGCCGGATACCTGCTGCCTGATGCCCTGGTCATACAGGCTTCGCCATTCCGAATCCGTGGCGGATACCCTCGCATAGCGGCCATTGCCCAGTATGGCCATGGCTTGCAGCCGGTCTTCGTGGAGTCTGGATACCACGGCTTCGCCCTGGTGCCGCAGCCAACCCCCCTGTCGCGCAAGCAAGGGGGCGCCTTCCGGGGTGCCAACCCCCAGTGCATAGAGCACCACGCCCTGCTGCGCCAGGCGGATGACTGCATCTTCGAGTGCCGCCTCGAGTACGGCTCCCTCGGCTGGCAATTCACCATCCGTCACCAGCAGAATGGCGCGCGCCGCCGGGTATCCGGAGAACTGGCTGACGGAGAATTCCACGGCCTTTTCCAGGCTCGATCCCTCCGTGGGGAGCAGACCGTGATGGATCAACTGCAGGTTCCGCCGCAGCACCGACTTGTCATCCGTGGGCGGATTGAGCAGGTGCGGCCTTGCCGCATAGACCACCAGGCCGATCTTCAGCCGGTCTGCCCGTTCGACCAGGTCGTGCAACTCCAGCTTCGCCCGCTCCAGCCGGCTGGGCTCCACGTCGCGTGCCGTCATGGAACGGGACACATCGAGCACGACCACTAGTTCCGCATAATCTTTCTTCTCCTGGTCATGACTGGTCTCCGCCAGGCGCGGCCCGGCCATGGCCAGGGCAAACAGCAACCATGCCATGGCCAGCATGGCGGGTCGCCACATACGTCGAGGTTCGGTGCGCGGCGTCGCGAATGCGCGCGCCCAGGGCAACAGCCCCGGGTCGGCATAGCCACGCCCACGGCGAAACCCGGTCAGCAGGCGCAGGCCCCACAGCCCCCAGGGAAACAAGCCCAACAGCAACCAGGAAGGTTCGCGCCAGGCCAGGGATGACAGGCTGTCGATCATGCGCGCTTCGCCCCCATACCCCGGAGTTGCTGCAGCCCCAGCCACAACAGGCCCGCCAGCAGTGGCCAGTGATACAGGGTCAGGGTGACATAGCGGGGTTCCACTTCCACCTGGCGACGTTCCGCGGATTGAATGGCATGGATGGCGGATTGGAGGCTGCCGGCATTGTCCGCCCAGTAGAATCGTCCACCACCATTGGCGGCGATCGACCGCAACAAATCGAAATTGGCGGGCTGATATATCAGGCCCCACGAATCGCTTTCCCCCGCCTCATGACTGGGGGCACCGATGCCGACGGTATGCAGGCGATACCCCTGCTCATGCAAATAGCCCGCAACGGCACGTGGGTCGATGTCCCGGTAGGTGCGGTTCACATCCGTCAGCAGCACCAGGGCCGGCTTCTGCGCCTGGCCATCAGCCTCGGCACGCTGTATCTGCTGCACGGTATACAACAGGGCCGTTCCGATGTCGGTGGTACGCCCCGTCAATACCGCCGGTTTCAGGCGCAGCATGGTGGACTTCAGCAAGGCATAATCGGCGGTGAGCGGCACCAGGGTATAGGGCCGCTCGGAAAACACGATCATCCCGATGCGATTCCCCTCCAGTTGCTCGATGAAGTGGGTCAGCACGCTCTTGAGAATGGTCATACGATCCACCCTCTCCTCTCCCACCAGGTAATCACGCAATACCATGCTGACGGAGGTATCCAGCACAAAGATCGTGTCGCGATGCTCGGGCGGCGTGGGCAGCTGTTCACCCTGTCGATAGGGTTGCGCCAGGGCGACATGGATAGACAACAGTACGATCGCGTAGTTGAACCAACGCAGGAACATGCCGCGCGCCGCCAGACCGCGCATCTTTTCCCCATGAATGTGGCGCAAGGCATCCAGGCGGGGATGACGGAAGGCCTGCACACCGCTCAGCAGCGGGATCTGCGCCAGCGCCAGCAGAACATCGCGCCTCAGCAGCCAGGCGACCACCAGCAGGGACAATGGCAAGCTCCATAACCATGCCGGGTAAAGGATATGGATGGTTTCAAGGTATTCGACGGTTGCCTGCCACATCATGAATCAGCCGCGCTCGTGTTCAGCCAGGTTCTGGCCTCATGAATCAAAGCATCGAGTTCGCCTGCGGAGGGCGCAGCGCCCGAAAAGCAGCAATGGCCGAGCCTGGTCACGTAGCCCTGCCAGCGCGCCTGTCGCAGCTTGCCCATCGGCACGGCTTGCAGCTGGCCTGTGCCGAATCCAACGCGAAGCCAGCGCCTGATCTCGAAGCAGGCCGCTCGTGCCTCCACCCGCGAGCCGCGCAGGTCGCGCGAAAGGCGGCGCAGGGCGCGCCTGGCCTGGCGCCGGGGGCGCCGGCGCCACAGCAACCCCGAGGCGAACAGCACGGCCAGCAGGATCGTCCACGCCAGTAACATGACCGGCTCCACGGATGCTCCAGGAACCTCCGGCGGGACGATATCCACCCAGCCTTCTTTAATCTCCATGGCTTGCGGCATCCACACCCGCCAGGCAGGCTTCCACGTCATCAAGCGTGGTACAGCCATTGAAAGGGATGCCACAGGCCTTGAAGCCATCGGCAAGCCTGGCCTGGCGATCGCCGACATACGACCTGTACAGGCGCTGTTGCAGCCGATCCCGGCCATCGATACGCAAGACCTGATCGGATGCGCCATCCTCGATGAGGAAGTCGCCGGACGCAGGGAAGGTTTGCTCGATCGGATCCTGGATCTGAATCGCCCGTACGGTATGCCGCTCGGCCAGCTGTTGCAGGAGGGGCATGGCGGTGGATGGATCCAGGTCCTGGAAATCGCTGACCAGGAGCACGAAGCATCCCGCCGGCAATCGCTGTATCAGCATCCGCAGGCATGCTTCGATATGCGGCTGGTTCCCCTCGAAAGGCAGGGGCGGGCAAGCCGACACCATGGACTGCACGAGATGTTGAAGTGAAACCTCACCCAGAGCAGCTGCATGCCATTCCGCCTCCCGATTCAGCACCAAGCCACCCACGGCCAGTGCCTGCTGTCGGGCCTGGTAGGCATGGCAGACGGCGATCCTGCTCGCCAGGGCCGCCTTGAGCTGCCGCCGGGTTCCAAACCGCATGGTCGCGCGCCGATCCAGCAACAGGAAGACCTGCGGCCTGCGTTCCTCGGTGAAGACCTTGGTATGCAACTCCCCGGTACGCGCATAGAGGCGCCAGTTCAGCAGGCGTGGCGCGTCGCCCGCCTGGTAGGCGCGGTTCTCCTCGAATTCGAAACCTTGCCCGCGATGCAGGGAGCGGGTCTCGCCGATGAGCGGGTGGGTCGCCGGACGCCGGAAGTCCAGCAGGGACCAGGGCAACGACCGGGCGTAGCCTGCCAGCTCGTCCAGGCCCTTGGCATCCACCAGCGGTTCCTGAAGTGCAAAGGCCCCGTCAGGGCGCCATTGCCGGTAACGGCGTGACAGTTTCTCGATGAGGGACCGGAAGACCATGTTCAGGGAATGGGGATGCTGCCCAGAATCCCCTTGATCAAGTCGTCACAGGTGAGCTGCCTGCTTTTGGCAGCGAAGCTGGGAATGATGCGGTGGCGCAGTACGTCAGCGGCCACCTCGATCACGTCATCGGGTAGCACATACTCCCGCCCCTGCAGATAGGCATGGGCGCTGGCCGCCCGCACCATGGCCAGGGTCGCACGTGGCGACGCGCCGAAGCGAATGGCATCGTGCCAGTCCGGCAACCATTTCCCGGGGTGACGGGTGGCGTTCACGATGCTGACCACATAGCGTTTCAGCACATCCTCGATGTGGATCTCGGCCACTTCGCGCCGGGCAGTCAGCACGGTCGCCGGGCTGAGACGCGTATTGAGCCGGTCCTCGTCCGCCCCGAAATGCAGTTTCCGGTCGCGGTCCAGGATGCGCAGCTCCTCCTCTTCGTCCGGGTAGTCGATCACCACATGCAACAGGAAGCGATCCAGCTGCGCTTCCGGAAGCGCATAGGTGCCCGCCTGTTCCAACGGGTTCTGGGTCGCCATGACGAGGAACAGGTCAGGCAAGGCATGGGACTGTCCGCTGATGGTCACCTGGCGCTCCTCCATGGCCTCCAGCAACGCCGCCTGTACCTTCGGCGGCGCGCGGTTGATCTCGTCGGCCAGAATGATCTCGTTGAACAGTGGCCCTTCGACAAAACGGAAATCGCCGGTCTTGGGATTGAAGACATCGCTGCCGGTGATATCAGCGGGCATGAGATCGGGCGTGAACTGGACGCGCTGAAAGCGCGCATGCACCCCTCCGGCCAGGGCCTTGACCGCCGTGGTCTTGGCCAGACCCGGCGCGCTCTCCAGCAGGATATGGCCACCGGTGAGCAGGCCGATCATCAGGCGATCGAGCAGCCGGGTCTGGCCGACGATGGTCTGCTCGAGGTGCTGACGCAGGGTCAGGAATTCCGGTTGGGTCTGCATAGTGGACTCTTCAGTATACAAAGGGATCACTGGTTACTTCGAAGAAGACTGCTTACCCCGTCATGCCGGCGCAGGTCGGCATCCATGCGTCTGATCCTTCTGGATGACTCGCTGCGCTCGCCCTTCGGGCCGCCCCTGCGGGCGTTCAACGCGCTGCGCGCTTTTGTCCGGCATTCGCCGGAATGACGAAAAAACGAATTGATCAGAGCTTCTTCGATAAGAGACGTGGAGACGAATAACACTATTCCGACGCTGGATCACTCCACCGGCAGGCCGGCCCCCTTCCATTCAGGGAAGCCATCCTGCAGGCGGCGCGCCTGGAAGCCCTGCTTGCGCAGCCGGGCGACGGCCTCGTAGGCGAGCACGCAGTAGGGACCGCGGCAATAGGCCACCACCTCGCGGTCGGGTGGCAGGTCCTTCAGATGCCGTTCCAGCTCCGCCAGCGGGATGTTCAGGGCGCCGGGCACATGGCCGGCGGCGAACTCCTCCGGCGGCCGCACGTCGATGACCGTCACCAGGCCGTCGCGGGCCCGTTCCAGCAGTTCGTCGGCGGGCAGCGGTTCGAGGCCGTCCTTCACCGTGAGGTAGGCGTCGATGAGCCGGTCCACCTCCGCCACATGGGTCTCGGCGAAGCGGCGCAGGCATTCCAACAGATGCACCACGTCCCCACCCGACAGTCGGTAGTGCACATGCTGGCCTTCCTTGCGGTTGCTCACCAGGCCGGCCTGGCGCAGCTGCTGCAGGTGCTGGGAGGTGTTGGCGACGCTGAGCCCCGACACCTTGGCGAGCGCCTCGACGCTGCGCTCGCCCTGCGCCAGGTATTCGAGCATCTCCAGGCGGTTGGCATTGCTGAGCGCCTTGCCCACGCGGGCGAACTGGGCGAACAGGTCCTGTTTGAAGGTGTTCTTGGCAGGCATGGGCGCCTCGTGACATCCAGAATTCAATAAATGACTTGAATAGTATACGCCAAAACCACCGGCCCATGCAGGCACGGGCAGATTGGTTATATCCTGAAAACCGTATTGGCCACGGAAGCACACGGAAAAACACGGAAAAATAAGAACAATATCATCTTGTTGATACAAGATTCCGCATCACCCTCCTGATGCGGTGGCGAGGCCAGCGAAGAGGTTTTTTCCGTGCCTTCCGTGTGCATCCGTGGCCGACACAGAATGCATGACAGGCACCACCCCTCAGCCCATGTAGGAGCGGGCTCTGCCCGCGAACGGCCTGCGGTGCGCGAACGGTTCGCGGCCGAAGGCCGCTCCTACAGGGTGCAGATTAGCCGATTTTATTCTTTAATAAACATATAGCTATATTCGGTTCCGAAAATTTCCCCATGAACCGGGTTGACATGGGCCGCTCTCTAGTATTCAATTGTTTCATTGATTACTAGAGCACACGGGAGCTACCCCATGACCCTTGCAGCCATTCTCGCCGGTCTCGCCACCGGCCTCATGCTCGGCATCTTCGGCAGTGGCGGCTCCATCATCACCACCCCCGCCCTGCTCTATCTGCTGAACGTCGAGCCCAAGTCGGCCATCGCCATGAGCCTGGGCATCGTCGCCATCACCGCGACCATCA
>OBJA01002257.1_pt1 | contig 11405 bp, 8 predicted proteins | sample 1519751 | NCBI WGS metagenome assembly OBJA01 (sample SAMEA3881238, study PRJEB22517) | soil metagenome | biome: lake sediment; feature: soda lake sediment; material: sediment, water from around vicinity | place: India | collected 2013-12-23 | depth 3 m
CTTCATGTATAAATTGTTCGGCGATATGGTCACCCGAAAGCCAGCAAAAGTTGACCCAATTACGCAACATGTATTCCATATCGCTCCATTCCGGTTGACGGGTGCGGAACCACAATGCACCACCGTTTCGTATAATGTTGGCACCGATAATTTCTCCAATCTCACCATTTGCGACCCTTCGCTGTGTTTCCATATAATCTTTTTGTACCCGGCGGATGGTACCACTAACCATCGACAACCCAATGGCTTCTGCTTTCTTTGCAGAAACCATAACAGAACGTGCCCCCACAGGATCTACGGCGATGGGTTTCTCCATAAATATATGTTTACGGGCATTAACAGCTGCTTCCACATGGGCTGGCCTGAAGTGTGGAGGAGTACAAAGCAATACCACATCAACACCCGAATCAATAACTTTTTGGTAGCTGTCGAAGCCAATAAAACAATTCTCTTCGGCTATCTCTACGTTCTTCTGCTCCTTAAGTTTGGCCCTGCAGTTATCCAGTTTATCCTGAAACACATCTCCCAAAGCAGTAATCTGCAGATTTGGCCCCGCGTCCAAAAAATTAATTGCTGCACCTGTCCCTCTTCCTCCGCATCCAATTAGGCCGGCCTTTATTACTTTTCCATCAGGAGCATGATCAAGCAACTTTGGAAGCTGAATTTCGTCTTTCTTAGCTGATGATGTTGAGCAGGATGATAAAATCCCTGCCACTCCAATTGCACCTAATGTTGATTTTGTAATAAAATTCCGGCGGTCAATTCCAGATTTTATTTTCATAACATATAACTTTTTAAAAAATAGTGATTACCGATGCTAAGTTATCAAAATACTCTTTTGGGTAAAATTTATTTTAGAATTTTTTAATTAATGATTTATATTTTACCACCTATATTGGTAAGGTTTTTAATCAAAATTTAATTTTACAGAACTAAGATCCTTAAACTGAGTCATAACCAATTCAGATGCCATGGTTATAATCGGGCTCAACCAACTTCATTAATTTTTCAAGCAACATTCCAGTTATTATCCTGATTTTTTGCAGGAACTAAAGGTTCTAAACGAACAATACTGTTATTTCGGATCAGAATTATGTTCTGCTAAATAATTTTCTTTTATAGATTCTTATCTTTGAAAGCCTGATAATATATATCATACTATTAACTAAAGAAAATTACAACCCAATTTAAAAAAATGTCATCAGAGAAAGAAGTACAAAACCACCAGGGGATTACACGCCGGAACGTATTAGGGTCATTAGGTATTATAGCTGGTTGCGGCTTGTTCTCTCCTCCTGCGGATGCAGCTGACTTTAAAAAAAATGAGAACAATGAAGAATTGAAGGTACATAGATTTGAATCACTTGTAAAGGCACAAATGAGTCAGAAGCTAAAACCAGGCGAATTTATTGAAACGTCAGGTTATTATGCTCCAGGTGATGGCGGAGAGGCAAAATATATAATTTCAGCAAGCAGTGACAAAGCAGAAGTTAATGGTGGCGATATCATCCGGTTAAAAAACCAGCTTGTTGGGAAGCTTACCGGTGTATCTAAAATTAACTACCTGATGTTTGGTGCCAAAATGGATGCCCAAAGCGATGATGGTATTTCCATAAAACTTGCTCATGATTTTGCCAACCGCAACAGGCTTCCTGTGGAAAACCTTTCAGGTGACTTTTTCATAGAAAGCAACCGAAATATAGAAATTAAAACTCCTGTAAACTGGGGCCAATCCAGGTTTTATATAAATGAAACGCTGAACTCCAAACAACCTGTTTTTGTAGTGCTGGGATATGAACCTCCAACTGATTTAATTCATCAGGAAAAAATAAAAAATGCTCTTATTAAAAAACTGAAACCCGGAGTGCAGCAAATAGAAGAATTGGCAGAATACAGCAACTTTCTTTTTTGGGTACGCGATGGTAATGACAGGTTAGGTTATCGTTATGGTTATTCAGGACAGGCAAGAAGTAAAGAGGAGCTATTTTATGTGGAGGAAGATGGCAGAATTGTTGGAGATATTGCCTGGGATTTTAAAAATCTTTCGGAGATAACAGCCTATAGTGCCGAAAACAGCTATCTTGTTATTGAAGGCGGATCATTTTTTCTGTCGGGAGAAATTCCCGGAAGAAGAAGAATGGGATACTTCCATAATGGATTCTTTATTAAACGCAGCCGTACCATTATCCGCAATCAGTGGATGGGGCTGCAGCCGGGAAAAAAAGACACTTCACTGCATCCGCGCAGTGGCTTTTATTACTTCTCATTTGTTTACGACACCTTGCTTGAAAACATCCGGCTGATTCCCTGGGAAAAGAACCGCCCGGGAAGTGAAAATGATGTCCATTCAGGCACCTACGGAATTGGTGGCAACCGTATGCTTAATACCACTTTTAGAAATATAACTGCAGAAGGAACAAGATTGCATTGGGGAGTTTTCGGCACCAACATGAATAAGGATTTTAAAGTACAGGATTGCCGGCTCAACCGCATTGACGTACATTTTCATTGCTGGAACCTGACCATTAAAGATTCTTATATCGGAAACAACGGAATCACATTAACCGGCGGGGGAAGATTACTTGTTGAAAATACCCGCTGTGATACCAGCCGGTTTATTAGTTTCCGAACCGATTTTGGCGCAAAGTGGGATGGCAACATTATACTAAAAAATTGTACGTTGCGTCCCTCCTTTACATCAGAAACATCAATCTTTGCTTTTGTTGCTGCAGATTTTAACTATGGATACCCGATAGGAATAGCCAAATCAATAGTTGTTGATAACTTTGTGTTCGATTATAGCACCGTCCCCGAAAATAATCGCGAGTGCTGGCTGTTACGCACCTCCGATTTTTCGGTCACCTCTGAAGGTAAGCGTTCATTTTTTCCCGATTCAATTCAACTCAAAAATATTTCCGTTCAGGGACGTGAAAAAGGAGTACGAATAATGAAAATAAGTGATCCGGCAGGCCATCTTTTATCAAGACAGGGAGGATATAACGGAATCTTCTTTAATGCAAATGCTTTTATAAACATTGAGTCGGTACAGCTCGAAAATATTGAATCAGGTACCCCTGCAGGATATCATCTTCAATTCATGCCCCGAAACATGAATTTCAAACCCGATTCTTATTCCCTTTATCCGCGAATTCAAATAAAACACTGTGGTACTGTTTCTATTCAAATGGAAGATGCCACAGCAGAAGTTTTTGTTGAAAATTCCTCTGTCTCGCGTTTCGAAACAAAAGAAGGGGCACCAATAAAAGGAGAATTGAATTTCACAGGCTGCAGGTTTATTCCTGCAGAATTAAATAGCAATAAAGCGCTGTTTCATACTGATGCAGAACTTGGTACCAGCTTTATAAACTGTACATTTCACCTGTCCCGTCAACCGGTGAATAATCCCGGGCATACATTTCCATTTTATGGCTTCATGGAAATCAATAAATACGTACGGCACAATCATCTGAATTCACGTCTTGGAAAAGACATTTTGGATGCACTGGCGAAAAGAAGCATACAAGTGAAGCCGGAGTTTTTAGCAAGCCTGAAGAACCATCATGAGATGGAATAATGACATACTGCAGCTAAATTAATAAATACATAAATACTCACCAGTGACAACAAATAAACATTTATCGTGGAAGTATCAAAGCCAGGAGTCCAACGGATTTCATACCGTAGTAACACCCGAAAATTCAGCATGTACAACAACCTGGGCGTTCAGGTTAAATCTCGATAAGAACCAATCATATCAGTTAAACGATGATTATCTGGAATTAAACGGTGCAATAATCTTAGGTACAGCACAAATACAATTTGAAAATACCTCTTACAAATTAAGTGAAAGAGATTCATTTTATATTCCGGCAAATAAGACTGTTACAATAACTGCAGAAACCCAGTTGATTATGTTCTTTGGAGGTGCTCCCTATGAAGGAAGAGGCAATTTTTTCACAAGAAAATATAATCTGGATTTACCTTTGGGAAGCATTCATCAGATACATGGCATCCCACCCTACCAAAGGGAGGTATTTATGACAATTGCCCAGGAGGATGAAGGATCACGTCTGATATGTGGCATCACTGAAGGTGAACCCGGAAAGTGGACCAGTTGGCCTCCCCACCAACATTCCAAAGACCTCGAAGAGATTTATTGCTATTTCAACATCCCAAGACCAAAATTTGCTATTCATCTTGCCTCAAGATTGCCGGGAAAAATAGAAGAAATATATACAGTCTCCACAGGTGATTTTGTAATAATTCCGGAAGGCTATCATCCCACATGCGGAATGCCGGGAATTAAAAGCTGTTATTTCTGGATAATGGCTGCTCATACCCCGGAAAGCAGAAGATATGATCTTGCTGTAATTGATCCCAATTTTATTTAAAATGCTTAAGGTGTGGAATTTTAATAATATAGATCAATCCATAAATTAGATATGAATTCATCGAAAGAGACCTGTTAAGATGGGAGTAAAACAGCTTAGGCAGTTATTTCCATCTTGTTGCCATCAGGGTCAAGTACAATACTTTCGTAATAGCCATCACCGGTGGTTCGTGGCTCACTGATTATTTTATATCCATCTGTTCTGATTTCTTCTGTCAGGCGATCCACTTCATTCCGGCTTCCCACTTTAATGGCAAAATGAGCAAATCCGGTATAGGCCTTTGAAGGATCATTCCTGGATTTCCCTATTTTTGGCATCTCCATTATCTCAATACGGCAATCACCATCAAACAGAATAAAATAAGAACGAAATTCCTTCGAATGGTTGTAATAAATTTCAGAAGATGTCGCATCAAAATAATGCATATAGAAGTCACGTAACCTGTCAAGGTCGTATGTCCATATGGCAATATGATCGATTCGCATATGTTTTATTTTAATATACAAAGTTAAAGCAAAAAAGTGGTTCGATATCACCAATATTGCATGGGTTTCTTTATGTATCACCAGCTGAATTATACTCATATTTCAAAACGATATCAGTTAAAATCCTGTATAGGATAAAACTATTGAATAGTATGAGCAAAAATTCCAGAAAATAAAGATGAAAATTTTTAAAAAAGTTGAAATAACATTATTCATGCAACAGAGGATGCCTGTATATTGTTACTTTTAAGGCTCAGATTTTAAACGTGTCGTTTGTCTGTAATTAATTGCTGAAGAAATGAAAGAGAAATATACAATACCTGCTTTTTTACAGAAGTCATTAAGAAATTATGCGCAAAATACATCCCTTGCCTTTGCCGGAGAAGACAACTACACTTACATGCAAATGGGTGATGATGTCAAAAAGGTTGCTGCCTTGCTCAAGAACATGGGAGTAAAGAAAGGCGACAAGGTTGCAATATTAAGCGCAAACATGCCTAACTGGGGAGTTGCATTTTTTGCCATTTCATGGGTTGGAGCCACTGCAGTGCCAATATTACCCGATTTTCACCAAAATGAGATTCAATCTATCATTGAGCATTCCGAAACTGAAGTATTATTGGTTTCAGAATCGTTGTATAAAAATGTAAATATAAAGACACTTGAATTGCTGAAGGAAATAATTCTCATCGACAATTTTTCAGCGCTTGAAGGAGAGAGGTCTTCCGAAATGGTATTTCCTACAGAAAGTTCAATAAATGGATTGACTGGTGAGCCTGTACCTGCAGAAACAGATGAAGAAGATCTGGCTACTATAATTTATACCTCAGGAACTACAGGAAATTCTAAAGGGGTAATGTTAACCCATAAAAATCTTGCCTGGACTGCCGAAAGAAGCCTGACTTTTCAATCCATTACTGCTGCCGACAGATTTCTTTCCGTATTGCCCTTATCACATGCATTTGAAAACACATTGGGATTTTTGTTTCCCATGATGTTTGGAGCATCGGTACATTACTTAAGGAAGCCACCTGTAGCATCGGTGTTGCTGCCGGCTCTGGAAGTGGTAAAACCCACGATAATGCTTGTGGTGCCCCTCATAATTGAAAAAGTATTCAGAACAAAGATATATCCTCAGTTTCAGAGAAGTCCTGTTACCCGGTTCCTTTATTCGGTACCTGTTATGCGGAAGGTGTTGCACAGGATTGCCGGTAAAAAACTCTACAACACTTTTGGAGGCAAACTGAGGTTCTTTGGAATAGGTGGAGCCAAACTGGATTCCACTGTTGAGCGTTTCTTAAAAGAAGGAAAGTTTCCTTATGCCATTGGCTATGGCCTGACAGAAACCTCACCATTACTTGCAGGTGCTGTAGGAAATAATGTGCGTATCGGATCTACGGGGATAGCCCTGGAAGGCGTTCAACTCAGATTGGGAAATGCGGATCTAAGCACGGGAGAAGGTGAAATACAGGCCAAGGGCCCCAATGTGATGAAAGGATATTATAAAGCACCTGAATTAACAAGGGAAGTTTTCACCGAAGACGGATGGTTTAAAACAGGAGACCGTGGCTGGTTCGATAAAGACAACTTCCTGTTCATTAGAGGCAGGATTAAAACAATGATAGTTGGAGCCAGTGGTGAAAACATCTATCCCGAAGAAATTGAATCAGTAATCAACAAAATGCGGTTTGTACTTGAATCGTTGGTAGTAGAGAAAAAAGGGAAATTGGTAGCCATGGTCCATCTGAACATGGAAGAAGTGGAACAAAATTTCCACCACCTGAAAGAGGAAGCCAATCATTATTTTCATGAGAAGGTTGATGAGATTCTAAAGGAAATTCATAAAAAGGTAAATGATGAATTGAATAAATTCTCGAGGTTACAGGCTATTGTTCTGCAACCCACACCTTTTGAAAAAACGCCTACCAAAAAAATTAAGAGGTTTTTATATGCCTGATATCAAACAATGATTGCAGGCTGCTGATGAAAACATACATTGAGAAACTTAACGCATCAATCCTTTAAATGCCATTAAAATGTTAATTTTACAGCCTTAATTCATTTCAATGGCAACAGAATCGAGATACAATGCCCGCGGAGTTTCAGCAGCAAAAGAAGACGTACACCAGGCAATAAAAAACATTGACAAAGGGTTGTTTCCAAAAGCTTTTTGTAAGATAATACCCGATATACTTGGCGCGAATCCGACATGGTGCAACATTATGCATGCCGATGGTGCCGGCACCAAGTCAGCATTGGCCTACATGTACTGGAAAGAAACGGGTGATTATTCGGTATGGAAAGGCATTGCCCAGGATGCATTAATCATGAACATCGATGACCTGCTTTGTGTAGGTGCCACAGATAATATCCTTGTTTCTTCAACCATCGGCCGCAACAAAAACCGGATACCCGGTGATGTGATTGCGGCCATAATAAATGGTACGGAGGAACTGCTGGAGACCCTTCGTGAATGGGGAATTGGTGCATGGTCTACAGGAGGCGAAACAGCCGATGTTGGCGACCTGGTACGTACCATAATTGTTGATTCAACGGTTGTTTGCCGCATGAAACGCGAAGATGTTATATCGGCAGGAAATATATCGGCAGGCGACGTCATAGTAGGCCTTTCCTCATCCGGACAGGCCTCATATGAAAGTTTTTATAATGGAGGCATGGGCAGCAACGGATTAACCTCAGCACGCCACGATGTGTTTGCCCATTACCTGGCTGAAAAATATCCTGAAAGCTATGATCCGGAAGTACCTTCAGACCTGGTGTACTCGGGCAAATACAGTCTGACCGATAAGATTGAAGGACTTGGCATAGATGCAGGCCAGCTGGTATTATCCCCAACACGTACCTACGCACCGGTTGTAAAAAAAATCCTTGCCCGGCACAGAAACGATATTTCAGGAATGATACACTGCTCAGGTGGCGCCCAGACTAAAGTACTCCACTTTGTTGATGATGTACATATTATAAAAGACAATATGTTTCCGGTGCCACCACTTTTTAAGATCATTCAGGAACAATCGGGCACAGGATGGCAGGAAATGTACAAGGTATTTAATATGGGACACCGGTTCGAAATCTATTTAAGGCCTGAGCTGGCAGGTGAAATCATTTCCATAGCAAAATCTTTCAATATTGGTGCCCGGATAGTAGGTAGCGTTGAACCTTTTAAAGGAAAGAAACTTACTATAAAAACCGATGACGGAGAATTTACTTATTAATGGCTTGTTGTTGATTTTTATCCCTGACACGGATTATAAAGAATTTAGATTAACCCATCTGAGCAGTAAAATAAAAAAAACCGGCAGGTAATTAAAAAGGAATAAAATATAATGGCAGAATACGCATTACTTGAAAAATACGAATCCATAAGGCACCGTTTTGAGGAGGTGCAACAGCAGATTACCGATCCTGCAGTTATGTCCGACATGAAGCGTTACGTAAAGTTGAACCAGGAATATAAGAGCCTGGATAAACTTTTAACTGCATTCAGGGATTACAAAAACCTTGTTGACACCATAAAATCGGGCAAGGAAATACTTGCAGAAGAAAGTGACCCTGAGTTACGGGAGATGGCCAGGGAAGAAATGGAGATGGCAGAGGAAAAAATTCCTGATAAAGAAAAGCAAATAAAAATGTTGCTCGTGCCTGCCGATCCTGAAGACAGCAAGAATGCCATACTCGAAATCCGTGCTGGAACCGGAGGTGATGAGGCAAGCATTTTTGCCGGTGACCTATTTCGTATGTACTCAAAGTTCTGCGAAAGGAAAGGCTGGAGGATGGAGGTAACCAATGTAAATGAGGGTACCGCCGGAGGCTATAAGGAAGTGGTTGCAAATGTGTCGGGCGAAGGGGTATATGGAATCCTCAAATATGAATCGGGCGTGCACCGGGTACAAAGAGTGCCACAGACTGAAACCCAGGGCCGTGTACACACATCGGCTGCCACAGTAGCAGTCCTTCCCGAAGCTGAGGAATTTGACGTAGAACTGAAGGAAGCCGACATCAAAAAAGATACCTACTGCTCTTCGGGGCCGGGAGGACAATCGGTTAATACTACCTATTCTGCAATCCGGCTGACACATATCCCAACTGGTATCGTAGTAACCTGCCAGGATGAAAAATCTCAGCTGAAAAACCTGGCAAAGGCAATGAACGAACTGCGGACACGTATCTATAACATGGAATACCAGAAGTACATTGACGAAATTGCCTCAAAACGCAAAACCATGGTTTCCACCGGAGACCGTTCGGCAAAAATCCGTACATACAACTGGCCTCAGGGACGCGTTACCGACCACCGCATTAACCTTACGCTTTACAACCTGCAGGCTATAATAAACGGCGAGATTGATGACATAATTGAACAACTGATGATTGAAGAAAATGCTCAGAAACTGAAGGAGGCTGAAATTTGATTAATCAAACCTACTCATTTCAGATTACCAAACTTATTACAATCCAGATTAAAAACGAAATATAATGGATGCCCAACAACTTTTTCAGCAAATAAGGAACAAACGCAGTTTCCTGTGCATTGGCCTTGATACCGATATAAAAAAGATACCTGATTCAATTAGAAACACTGCCGACCCGGTCTTCGAATTTAATAAAGCAATTATTGATGCTACTGCCGGATATGCAGTAGCCTATAAACCCAACCTGGCCTTTTATGAAAGTTCGGGTGCTTCTGGATGGCGAAGCCTTGAAAAAACAGTTGCACATATAAAGGAAAATCATCCTGAGATTTTTCTTATAGCCGATGCCAAACGAGGCGATATCGGAAATACATCGAGCCTGTATGCACGTGCTTTCTTTGATACTCTTTCGTTCGATGCCGTTACCGTAGCCCCTTATATGGGTGAAGATTCAGTGAAACCATTTTTGGGCTACCCAAACAAATGGGTGATACTGCTTGCATTGACCTCAAACAAAGGTGCTGCCGATTTTCAATATCTGAAGAATGAAGCAACAGGTAATGCATTGTTCGAAACAGTAATAAAGACATCTCAAAACTGGGGGACTCCTGAAAATATAATGTATGTAGTTGGTGCTACAAAAGCAGAGAAACTTAAAGACATAAGGGATATCGCACCCGAACATTTCCTGCTGGTGCCGGGTGTAGGAGCTCAGGGTGGCAGCCTTCAGGAAGTGGCCCGGCATGGGATGAACAGCAAGTGTGGTTTGCTCGTAAATTCTTCTCGGGGCATAATATATGCTTCAAACGATGATGATTTTGCACAAAAAGCAGCAGAGGCTGCCAAAGAGGTGCAACGGGAGATGGAAACACTTTTACATCAAGCTGATATTATTTAACTGCCTGTAAAAGATAAATGCTCCGGGAAGGAGCATTTATCTTTTTGTTTTTTATTATACTTTATCAGGAACCACATAAGGTGCCCGGTATTCCCTTGTCAGCATTTTATCTGCTTCGGCATCATTAACAAATTTTTCTGTCTTCGGATTAAAAGTCAACACCCTCTCAAGGCGGTAAGCAATATTTCCTAGGTGTGCGAGTGCGGAAGAAAGATGTGCTGTTTCAACCGGCCCGGTTAAAATTGATTTATCATGCTTGCGCACAGCCTCAATAAAATTGGCAAAATGCCCGTCGGTACCACCGGCACCCCTGTCGATACCGGAAGCTTCCATAGCACCATCATCCCCCGATTTACCAGGTTCCCTGTTTTGTCCCAGATAAGTTTTATACTTACTGTATCCATCAATTACCAGAATGCCTTTATCGCCATAAAATATGTTGCCGACAGTAACCCCCTCTTCAGTATTGGTACACCAGTGGCGGACTTCAAACTGAATAATTTTCTGCTCCTCGGGATAATGATATACCGATGTCAGCACTTCCGGAACCTCCTTGGCATCATCCCATAAAAATTTACCGCCCATAGAAGTAATTTTTGTTGGCAGGCCAACATCAAGACCCCACATACACATATCGGTTTCATGGATACCCTGGTTGCCCACATCCCCATTACCATACTCCCAGTTCCAGTGCCAGTTATAGTGGACAATGTCGCGGCTGAAAGGACGTTTTTGTGCCGGCCCTGTCCACAGATCATAATCCAGCCCTTCAGGAACCGGCTCCACACCCTGACGGCCAATGCTTGGCCTCCAGCGGAATACAAGGCCACGTGCCATGTAAACCTTGCCAATGTAGCCATCACGCATCAGCTGAACAGCTTCATTTATTGCAGGGGAACTTCTTAGCTGCACACCATGTTGAACTATCTTGTCGTACTTGTTGGCAGCTTCCACCATTTTACGGCCTTCCCAAACATTGTGCGAACCCGGTTTTTCCACATAAACATCCTTACCTGCCTGACAAGCCCAGATAACACTTAAAGCATGCCAGTGATTCGGAGATGCAATGCTGATTACATCCACATTCTTATCATCCATCACACGGCGCAGGTCCTGCTCGAGTGCAACATCCTTGTTGTATTTCTCTTTAAATGATTTTTGGTTTTTAACCAAGAGGTTCATGTCAGGGTCACATAAT
>OBJA01002258.1_pt1 | contig 11404 bp, 14 predicted proteins | sample 1519751 | NCBI WGS metagenome assembly OBJA01 (sample SAMEA3881238, study PRJEB22517) | soil metagenome | biome: lake sediment; feature: soda lake sediment; material: sediment, water from around vicinity | place: India | collected 2013-12-23 | depth 3 m
AGATATTTAATCAGAATATCTGGATAAGCCTGCTAGTACATCTTGTTTAAAAATATGCTGCGCCTTTTCAGGTTCTTCAAAAATGGGGCTATGTGCTGATTTCTGAAAGGTGTAAAATCCTTTTACCGGTGCTTTCAGTTGTTCAAAATAAGACCTGGCTTCTGTATACGAGCAGGTATAATCATAAATACCTTCAAAGAAATAAACAGGTATATGCAGTTCCGTTACCTCTTTACTCAAATCATTGTTTAATATCTCATCCCATATAATACTAACGCCTGATGTCGCTTTTGCACGCCACAAATTAGTTTTCTCTTTGATTGTATATTCCCGAAAATACAGTGAAGGTAAAAAGATACCTGTTATTACCGAGTTCATTGTTCGCATAGTACCAATGCCCAAAGTATGCATGGCATCATCACGAATTGCCAGATATTCTTTTGGAATGGTGGTTAAAGAAACCGGAGCAGTTTCAAGCTTTTCAACCATCTTCTTGTTCCCTTTGCTTTTAAACTCTTCCAGCATGTAGTCATAAGCAAGTTTTTCAGACTTTAGTTGGTTAACCATCTGAGCTACGCCTATATAAGCATGATACAGTTCAGGTGCTTTTGCAGCTGCTTTAATGCCAATGAAAGTACCCCCGGAATGCCCCAAAAGATAGATTTTTTCTTGATTGAAGCGTTGCCGGAGATAATTAGTAACAGCTAGCAAATCTGACACCAATTGCTTCGATGTGATAGGTTTAGATATAGTATTTGGATTATAAGACATTCCCGCTCCTCGCTGTTCCCACCAAACAACGACAAAATCCTTTTCCAAGCCGGTTGGAAAATTTCTGGTTAAAAAATAAAAAGGCATTCCACCATGAACATACAGTAGAACAGGCTTTGTACTGTCCATTCCTTTGATAAACATACCTTGTTGTTCGCCATTAATATCAATATATATTTTTTCAGATATACTATTCCTCAAAGGGTTCCCACTTTCATCTACGAAAGGTTTTGACTTACCTGGACTCCATATCCACAGGATTGCAAAAACCATCACGACAATCAATAAAAAAATTGAGAATAGTACTGTCATAATACGAATTGCATTAAGTAAAATTGATTGATTTTTGGCTTTCATTTACCTGTTTTTAATGAGTTTTTTTTGGCTAACGTTACCTATTTTGTCGTTGTCGTTCTGAAAGTTATTTCATTGCCAGAGGTATATATGCCGCCGGCTTTCTTTCCAAAAGCGCATACAACATATTCAGTGTTAGGTATGAGATCTGTTATAAATGATTTGGTGATTGTGTCGCCAAGATAATAGCTAAGATAATTATAATATGTGCAACTATCTTTCTTTGTAAAAACACAGACCCCTTTGGTGTCGATATTACAGTTTTCGAAAGTAAGTAAACGCCATGCTACCCATGCAGATCCCGAGCCTATGTTGTAAACAGAATCAACTATTGGTTTGAAACTACTTTTTTCTGTCGTAAAAGTCATAACTTCTCCATATCGTATCCAATCCTTTGTTCTTGCAAAGATTCTGTAATAATAGGTGGTGTTGTAAGCAAGTCGTACTATCCTTGATTGAACTATAGATGAGTCGGCATAAATATTATGAAATCCCATTACCATGGGGCGAATAGCTATTGAATCATTTATATCAGGATTAGGTAATTTGCTATAGCAAAAGCCTATTTCCGGTCCTATTTGTTCTCGAACTATTATACTATTGTACAAGGCCAAGCCATGTAATGTTGCAGCATATTGTGTTACATAACTACTCTCCATGGTTATAACATCAAACGGCTCTACTGTCTTCGGGATGTTTTTTGTATCCTCTTTATCAGTGCACCCTGTAATGAATATCATGAGTGCAAGCACAGCTCTCATAGTCATGCACATTGCAACTTTCTCTTTGTTTGTGGTTGATTTTATAACCATGTTTATTACCATTAAAATACAAATTATAAAGTGATTTGAATAAAGCAAGCACTATGGCAACCTCTTAAACCTACCCTCTTGACTGTTCCATGCAAACTTCTGTGGGATACGTACAGGTGCTTTCGGGATTGTTTCCTTCAACAACTCAGAAACAAATGCGTTAATCTTTTGTGATTCTTTGCTGCCGTATGCTGCATTAGATATAATGAAAATAGTATCGAGCGCTGTAAATCTTTTCTGCATAAAGCGGATATCATAGTTTGCGGCCACGTATTTGGTAATTCCTTTGGTTTCAGGTGTTAAATGGCTTAAGTGATAAAAGCAGTGAGAACACCAGGTTGAAAACAAGTAAATGTCCTCATGGTGTTTTTCTATTAGCTCTTGCGCTGTAATTTCTATAAAAGCTATTTTCCCGGGCTTTTCAAGGTATTGCTTATTTTCCGCATATACATCATTGTCGCCATAGTTCGGAAGTTTCACAATTGAAATGCAACCAATAAGAACAGTCATAAAGGCTGACATTAAAACATTTACTATTCTTAGTGATGCTTGTCTCTTCATGAGGTTGTTGTTTTATAAACTGATTGTACGTTTTTTAAAACTAAAATATATTGTCATAAAGGCTATCGTCAAACTGATGTAATTTCTTGTTCTTAAAGGTAAGATGTTCCATTGGAGCGAGTTCAATCAATTCCCTGATCTCTGACGTTGAGTAACCGTGCGCTTCGAATATAGGACCGGCTAATTGAAAGAGTTTATTGGGTGAATCACAATCAATTAGTGAGAGGTTAAAATCAAAAGCGTAAATTGTACCATCTTTCATGACAACACGTGCTATAGCATACCGGTAATCATTTTCACTTAACATCATTAATTCATAAAATGAAGAGTATTGCTCAAGCAGGTCATTGGCATAATTTGATTCATCAGTTTCAGGATCGGTTATTACCAAATCATCTACTTCACTGATATCAATAATCTTAAAAATGATTTCCTGAGGAAACTCTTTACTAAATGATAAATGACACCTCATAGGTTTGTAATAAATATCAAGGTCATAAAGGTTTCGAAAAGCATCTCTACTCATTGGTTTAGAATGTTAAGCGTTACAATATAAGTTAGGCATAAAAGCAAATGAAGATTTAAAGTCCCATCCATCTACACTTCCATGCAAATCATTGGCGATTTGCCATATAGCACGGTAAAATTCGTCGCTTTCTTGTTCTTTGGTCATTTATAGAATTAATTGAAAACCAATGCAAGGTAAGGAAAAGGAAAACAAAATAATTAATACGATTCTTAAAAATGTTTGATTGAGAGATAAGAGCTCGAAGCCATGCTCTTTTACAATTTTAATTTCTTACCCAAATGACCCCAATCCTTACTCCAAATCCCCTAAGTCATTTAACATAGCCCCTGCAAAAGACTAGTTTTTTGAAACGTTTACTCTTATACCGTATGTGATCAGCTTCGCACTACTTCCACTTTCCATAAAATAGATCAATGTTAAAATACAACTGCTTTATTTTTCGGGCATTTGGAGCAACACTCATCAAATCATAATGCTTCTTCTTTTTAATAATCAGTGACTGACCAGTAACTTGCAACCTAAAAGCTTCCAGAACTGCATATTCATCGGCCACCTGTGTAACAACAAATGCAGTTTTTTCAGAAAGGCCATCTCCCGATGTTAGTATTGCGCTGATCAGTTTATGGTATTTATTGAACCATACAGCTGCTGAATCCTGGAATCCTATTTTATCATAAACAGCCCCGGTAATGAAGATCCGCTCTATGTCAAACGGATAATCTTTCAGGATCATAGTGGTATAATAAATGACTTTATGAAAATCTATTGTATCCTTACTCTTCCTTAAGTAATTGTTCAAAACGCGCACCGAATCATGACTTGCATAAGCTCTAAAATCATCCCGTAAAGCTTGCCCATAATAAAGATTTACATACTCATCTACTGTTAAAGTGGTGTCGTTTGTAAGATACCTGGTTAATTGTTCATCGTATGTTTTGCTGCTTGCAAAACTCTTTATTGCTTTAAGATCCAAAGCTTTGTATTGCCCATACGACATAATCGAAATAAGAGCAAAACTCAAAATCAGTAAATTCTTTCTCATAAATATTGTTTTAGCACTGTTTAGAAATTTCATCACTTGTTCAACTGATATGCAATGCGTGTTACACCCCCTCTGTTGATTTTTGGCTTTCAATTATAGCTGCATAGATTGCCAAAACCAGCAGTGATCCTGCAAGAATCAGCAATATTTGTGAAGCGCCATCATCACCGTAGGTCATATAACCTATCATAGTGAATACCTGCGATATAACAGTAAAACTTGATAATATAAGCCACAAGCCTATTAGCTTTAACAGAAAAGTCCAGAAGGTTCGGATTGTCATGGTTTTGTTATTTGTTTTTGTTATTGGTTCTTTATTATCAGTAGGCAATCAGCAGTCAGCAGTCATTATGATTATTAAGCCTACCTGAAATTGATTTTTTTGGCCTTTTAGTAATCTTTACCTACCATATTCACTTCTGTTTCTTTGTTTTCCACTTGTTCTTCTTTATCCTTTAGTGTTTTGTCATCTGTCACAAAAATGGATGCTATGTATGCAGTAAAAGTTCCAAAAAGTCCTACTCCAAAAGTCATAAGAATCATTGCTATAATCCGCCCTTCTGTTGTTATCGGATACTTATCACCGTAACCTACGGTTGTTATTGTTGTGTATGTCCACCAAATTGCATCTTCTGCTGTCTTTATGTTGCTATTTGGGTCATTCTCAACTCCAAGAATAGATATGGAAGAAAAGACAATAAGTAAAACAGCGAGAATAGAAACTGAAGTAAAAGCTCCTTTAGCTTTGTTAGCAAAAATATGATTCAACAATTGTCGTGTTGACCGGAAAGCTCTGATAACTGAGTTATTGTCATTTTCCATGTTCATTTCTTTATTAATGTTGGTGACATCTACCATTTGAATTATTCGTCATGCGTTTACACCTTGCACCTGATTTGGTAATTCCGCTGCACTGTACAGATGTGGATTTTGTTGTTGTCTTTGCCGGTTGCGTTTCAGTCTTTGTTTGGTTGATTTGTTGGCTTTCATGTAAATAACAGTAGCCGCTTGCATTTAAAGTTTTATTGTTGCATCTGCTACCTGATTTAGTTTTACCATTGCATTGAACTGATTGGGAGGAGGCAAGATTCTCTTTTTCTGAAGTCTGTTTAACACCTTCCCACGGCCAGCATTTAATGCACAGCGTTTTCTCAATCAGGTCTTCCTGATCGTCAGGTAGTAACGGAAAGAAATCTAATCCTGTGAATTTTTCAACACTGTCAATAGTAACAGCATATTGTTGCAATGATACAGTTGAACTGGTGTTAGGAATTATAAATCCTATACCCTTTATATCAGGGTCTGTATAGTCAAGGATTACTTTGTAGTAGTAATTAGGAATAGAAACTTTGTTTGGACCAATTACTGCCAGGTCAGACGTTAAAACAGGTCCTGTTACCACATAAATTGCATTGTTTTCAATCGCGAATGTTCTTACAAGCTCTTCCAATCTTTTCCAAATACCACGGTTAAAACCCGGCAATTGTGGACTCATGTTACTGTAATAAAAGCTCTCAGCCATTGAGGTTGATGACCAACCCATATCTGAAGCCGGAGCTAAATGGCCACGGTCATACCCTGAACCTGTGTAATCTTTATCATTGGCAGTTCCTGTCTTTACTTTAGGGTCGGGGATAAACTTATCAGTCCTATCAAAGATTTTATTAGTTTTTTCCTTTGTCAGTTCATAAGCAACCCAACTTGCCTGTTCGTGTAATTCATTGTATAGCAATGAAAAACCGGAATGAGTGATTATTATATCTTTTGAAGTTGTCTTTGGTATTTCGAGCTTTGGAATTGCAACTGCTTTAATATTATGAAGTGGCAAGCTGTCTGCATATATCCATGTACCATCCTGCCACAGTAAAACTTTTTTACCGGTTGAAGTTGTTGCAACTTGCTGTGCAGATGTCAATAAGTGGAACGAAAGTACTATTGTAATTAATAAGGTTATATTTCTCATTGTTAATGTTGTTATGGTTACACTTACTGCTCAAAGCATGCAAAACTGCCTCTACTTTTGTTGAGAAATATACTAAGATTATTTCGATTAACAATGTACGTTTGATCAGCCAAACCATACGAATATTCATTAGTTACGGACGAATATACAAAGGCATGGATAAAGCTTAATTATTACTGCCAGATTTACTCAGCCGTTTCGAGGATTGTTATTCCTTCGAGGTTTGCTTTACCGCTTTTCAGAAATTCGTAAGTAAGTCTGTCAGCCTGACAATCGATGAACTTAAGTTTCTTTAGCTTTCCCTTGAAAAAGGTATTAGTAAGCTTAGTGTTGATGAATGTGACACGGGTATATGAGTTGTTTTCAAACGAGCATTCATTGATGGTTCCCTCGAAAACAATATCATTCAAGGATGAAGAAGTTATTAACGTGCCTGATAGTACAGTATCCTTCATCACATTTCTGCTGAACGATCCCAGTTTGAATCTGACGCCTGTAAGATCTGCACGTGTAAAATCGCAGTTCTTGATGTTGCTCATAGAAAAATCGGCATCACGGAGATTGCTGTCTGTAAAATTATCATTCTCTAAGTTAGAGGCCTGGAAACGACTGTTGCTTATATCTGATGATGAAAAATCGCAACCCTCGGCATTATTATATTTCAAGAGTAATCCGGAAAGGTTTGACTTCACAAACCTGCATCGCTCCATGTTCGAGGCACTAAATTTCTCATGTAGATTATTAAGTCCGGAAAAATCAGCATCTACCCAGTTTGCACGCGACATGTTCCATTTACGTTTATTAACCTTTGAGGAAGCAGGCAATTCGGGATGTTTGCCATCTGTTGTTTCTGCCGATTGAATGGCATCACTATTGACAATATTCTCGCTTTTCGCTGATGGAAAGTTATCTGAAAAGTAATTTAGATCTACACCAAGAATAACAGCCAGTCGGTTCATGGTAATTATGTCAGGAACCGATTCGCCTCTCTCCCATTTACCTATTGCCTGAGGGCTTAAGAAAAGACGTTCAGAAAGTTGTGCCTGTGATAAATTTGCTTTTTTTCTTGCTTCAGTAATTTTATTACCAATAAAGTTAGTCTCCATTTGAATTGATTTTTAAAAGGTTTGACATTGCAAATGTAGACTGATTCAATTTCAGGAGATGCGATTTTCCGACAACTTATGGTTGTAATAAGCTATACTTTTAGTTGTTTTTAACAACTGGTGGTTGTTTTTAACATAAAAAGAAATCACTTACAATAATTATCCCTTACATCAATAAGCTTCAGACTGTAACTTTTACCGTTAATAAACTTAACATCAATTAATACAAAACCTAATTGGTCGCTAAATAGCATTTTGGAGTAGTACTCTTTTCCTCTATGTTTAGTTTTAATTTCAATTACCTTGCATTGAATGTTTTCACTATTATAGCTTATTAATGAATCACCTTTGACTGTATATTTGTGAGTTGCCCAAATCATTTTCCTGCTACCTAAAACCCTGATTTCATCAACTATGTATGCCGCCCTCCGCCATTTAGTTTTACTGTAGAGATATTCAAAATAGGGAGAGTACTTAACCTCGCAAATCAAATCTCTGGGTGGATGTATCCAAATCATATCCTTGTCTTCAACCACACCGGTTGTTTCCATAGTGAACACTGTATCTGCAGAAATATATTCATACCTTATCATTGTCTGCTCAAAATAACAATGTGGGAACACCTTGATCTTAAGGAATAAAGGCCCTGAGATCAGTAAACTCGAGTACCCAAAGGAAGCCATTGAACAGAGTCCAAAATCCTCCGGTTTAACATCCGTTGTTAAGAGGTATGTGAACTCTCTGAAAGGCTTATAAATAATATTATCGCTGTTGAATTTACACGATAATGAAGAGTCGCATTCGTTCTCAATTTTAAAAGCACTTTGTGCAAAACTAACTTGTTGAGAAACAAACAAACATGCTAACAGAAATGATAGCCTTTTTACAAATTGAGCCTCTTTAAACAGTTTATACATTTATAACTATAGTAAAATCTGCAAAGTAATTACACCTTAATCTTCAACCGCCTGAACAGCATTAAAATCAGGTAAAGAAAAACACCTGATAGCATATCGCTTCCCAAAGCATGCAATATAGCATATTTCAATTCTCCCGGCTTAAGCAGGAAGTAATTAAATAGGAATATAATTAATGAATAGATTATAAAGCCAAGTGCGATTCCCAAAATTTGTCTGCCTATTTTATTATCTGTCATGGTTAATGCTTGTTCTGCCATAAGTCCCACTACAATGGTGTAATTAATCTTTAGATACTACTCTATTAATTCTTGGCTGGACTACCCAGATTCCAATTGGGTAGAACCATATCATGAAGAATTCGCCTACAAAGTCTGAAAATCTTACCTCACGCTGTAGCTCTACTGTCTTGAATGTTTTTGCTACGAAGTAGAGTGTGTAGAATATGCAAAACATAGAAAATAGGTGCATTGGAATTATGAAAGCAAATAGGCTAACTAAAAATGGAACATCCGGCTCAAAGTTTGAAGTTATTAATCCACTCATCGCGATTGAGAAGATTACGATAAATCCAAGTATGTATACCATTGGAATGAAAAAGAATATCTTGAATTTCCTGACTTTCATTTTTATATCTTCAGGCACGCGCTTCTGTAAGCCGACTGCGACAGAATATAACCATCCAAAAAGAACACCAAAGAAAACTAAAAAGATCAAAGGAATCAATCTCATGTATTTAACCATGACCGCCGGATCGGGATCACCTTGTGTGATGAAATCAGATGTCATCATTCCTGTAATTATGATTTGTATAATCAGCGGAATTCCAAACGTCAGAAGGAATAATTGCCAGTGTTTTGCTTTTAAGAATAGGTCGGTCATGTTATTGTAAATTTGGTTGTTAGTGAATGCTGTTACCGTTTATTGTCAATTTTGCTGTTTCCAATTTCTGTATTAATATTGAGGAATTGTTTACAAATTTCAAATAAATACTTCACAAAAACAAAAATAATATTTGGCTATAATGACAGTCGGAGGTCAAATGGTACAAAGCTGACATAATGGCAGGATGCATTGCAGGTGGTCTAATAAATGATGTGCAGTTAATATCTCAGTTGAACAACTACCCAAATATTAAACATTTTTTATAACTTGCATTGATTTTAAAGCAAGTTATTTGTAGCATACCGTTCGGAGAAAAGGTAAAATTTGTGGATAGTAGTAATCCGCTACAATCAGCAGTTGAATGCTAAGGCCTAATGATTAATCTTATTATATTTGTGTTAAGTAAATATGGTTATATTATGAAGTTTTTTAGTAGATTGACTTTCATAGTCATTGCAGTACTGTTTATAAACACTATGATGTACGCTCAGGGGGTGTTGAAAAAGACTGAGAAACGCTATTACTATTCAGATTCAAGAAATAATAAATTGCTAAAAAGAAAACACCTATCTGGCATTTCATATTTTTTGTATGATGATAAAGGTAAATTGTTGGAAGTTACTACTGAAGGTGCCAAATGGGCTTATGGTTATACTGACTCAACAATGAATACTATTGATAGTACTTCAATCTCCCACACTAATCACTCAAAAGATTATTACACCAAGAGGACTTATTTTTATAATAAAAACGACAGGTTGGAAAAAACTGAATCATGGCAACATGCGAAAAAATCTCCGGAAAAATTTTTAATTTTTAAGGAATTGTATGAATATGATTCTGTTGGCACTTTAAAACAAAAGGTGCGGTTATTCTCTAATGGATGGGTTTGGAATACCTGGAGATATTTAGACTATAAAGAATATTCAAAATATTCTGATCTTTCGAATTTTATTAATACTATTGAAACTAGCAGTGATCCTTCTGACAGGTCTGGTTTATACATAATAAATGATTCATTGGGTAGGCCTTTGATATTCCTGGATTTCTTTGATGAAACAATTGTTTCAATTGAAAGACATGTCTATGAGTTTGATTCAGAGGTAGAATATTATTTTCGAGGGAACAATGAGGATGTTAATAACCTTGATAGAATTGTTGAAGTGCGTTATGATTATGATTCAAAGATTAATAAACTAATCACTCACTCCATAAATAATATATTAGGGATTGACGAATATATATACAACCGAAAAGGAAACCTGATAAAGGTTCTGCATTACGAAAACACAAAGTTAACCGGTTATACTAAGTATTATTACCAATAAATGTAGAGTGGTATAATCTTTCGTTTTTCTACCAATATTAAGCTCCTGAGAAGCTTACTTACTTACTTACGGCATCTCCTTCTAACTTGTGCTGAGTAAACTCAGTGTATCTATGCAAAAAGGGGAACGAGTTGAGGCGATCTGGCATATCTGGAGCTTTTATCACCGGCAAAGGGGTGTTTTGATGAGTTCGTTTCTCCTACAAAACTATTATATAGCTCAAAAACCACTTCTATTTATACCTCCTGCTGGAAAGATAAAACGCTATAAAGCTGAGCAATGTCATAATCAATATTGTGATGACTGCATACTTTCCATCCACGTTTGTAAAATACATTATAACACCAGTAAGGGTAATTATTATGCCTGAAATCAACATAACCCTTTTCCAGTTTGCCAGGAAGCCCTTAAGGTCAATTGCCTCTCTTTTCTCAGGCGATAAATTCCAGTAGCCTGAGAGGTAGTATTTGGCGTTCTTCTCATTGATGATATACGATGTGCCGATCAATACAAGGGCAATGAAAATGCTGAAAATTATTATCATTTAGTTATCAGTTATTAGCAATTGTCTTTTTCGAATGGTTTCTTCCCTGTTTATGCTGAGTAAACTAAGCGAGCTTTTAACTATTGACTTTTGGTTTCCTGATGTTGCTTGTTTCTGAAATACAATACCAGATCACGCTTCTGTAAATCAAGGTTAAGCGCCTCCTTTACTGTAATAGTTATACCGTAGGACTTTGCTGTTATCAATCCATTAACAACATTACTAACATCACCACCTGCCAGATAACACATCTCTAAATCAGCACGTGTTACTACGATTCCATTTTTTGCACACTTGATAAGCTCTCTGATGATTTGCTTTACAGGAGATCTTCTAAATTGCATGAAAAATATCTCAATACCACTTACCCTAACTCCGGATAATAAGGCCATAAATAAGTATCTACCAATCACTAACATCCATAGTGATCCTATAATGATGAGAATTATTGTCAAAATCTGAAATTCTGTTAAACCTAAAGATGACATAAATGTAAATCGTTATGTTTTGGAGATAAAAGTCGTTACTCAATGTAAAAATAGGAAAATATTATCAACTCCAAAAGAATTTATATATATTTTTTGGCTGTCAG
>OBJA01002259.1_pt1 | contig 11404 bp, 7 predicted proteins | sample 1519751 | NCBI WGS metagenome assembly OBJA01 (sample SAMEA3881238, study PRJEB22517) | soil metagenome | biome: lake sediment; feature: soda lake sediment; material: sediment, water from around vicinity | place: India | collected 2013-12-23 | depth 3 m
TGTTTTTTGATTTCCGGACAATTTCGTGGTTTGACGTTGACAAGCAAATGCACTCCACGAAAAACAGAGGGTCTCCTGGTGGAAAACCCTCTGTTATGGACCTCGTTGACCCCAAAATAACGCTTTTTAAACACCTCGGAATGAGGATATCCCGATCAGGATTGCATACGTATCAAATAATCATCCGCCAGGGCAGCAAGCCCCTCAACATCCATACGCGCATTGTTCATAATCAGATGATAGAGATTTACGTTATCCGATTTTTCGTGGACAAAGCGTTCAATGAATTGTTCCCGTTGCACCTGTAGCCGGTCAATGTGTTCTCTGGCATCAGCGGCGCTCATTTGATATTTTCTGGAAATATTGTCGATTTTAAATTCCATCGGCGCGACCAGGCGCAAATGAAGGCAATTCGGCAGATCCTGAGTGACATGGGTTGCACCACGACCGACCAGAATGCAGTTACCACGCTTGGCAAAACCGCGGATTACCTCGCGCATATGGGTGAAAATTTCTGTTTCCTCGGCACTGATATGGTCAAGAAACATGGTTAATATGGCCTTCATGGAGGCCGGTGTGTTTTCTGACCGTTCGATCTGTTCCACGGAAAAGCCCGACAATTCAGCAACCTCATCAATCACCTGACGACCAACAACGACCCATGGCTCTCCCACCGTCCGGGCATTAAGACGTTTTTGCAGCGCTTCGGCGAAGGGATAGGCCTGGCAACCGAACTCACGGGTAACGGTAAAACAAGGTGCCGGTTTGCTTTGATCCACCTTCTGTTGCATCTTATGCCATGCCTGCAGTTTGGCTTCCATCTGCGGAGTCCAGACATTACCTTTGACCATTTAATCCTCCTTCCGGATCATTGAATGAAACATCAACAGTGCTATAACTTGGTACAATTATAACTGATTATTTATCTTTTTGAAAGAAATGCGCGAGCCTGCGTGCCTGGCACCCGAAAACCTGCAAATCGGCCAGCCTGTGTGGTTTTACAAGCACTCGGGGTGTGAGCAGTGGCCGGAATTTACCCCCCCTGCGGATCTGGTTCAGGGCAATAGCAGGGTGTTGATTGCCTTTACACAAAAGGTCAACAGACGTTGGTTTCTGATTGTCATCAACTTTTCGCTCTCCCTGACATCACAGGATCGAGACCCTTAACAACTCAAATAGAAGTTTTTTTGTAACTATTCAGGACAGGTCCGGAACCCCTGTGTCAAGGGCCGCTTTTCGCCGTCCATGGCCGCTAGACTGTCGCCATCCATGGCGACAGACACCCTTGCCACAGGGCTCCCGGCCCTGTCCTTAATTCAGCAGCTGAATAGTTACGATTTTTTTTCATTGTTTTTTATTCCAATGAATCTGCTATGATGAACGGCCAGAGATACCCTGACGATTTACGTGCTTCCGCGCTGACAAGCGTGTCGAGGCCCTTATGAAGTTTTTGCCGCCGGTGCAGATTGTTCACTGATTCCCTCCCGGCGAACTGACATATTAGACTGCGGAACTGTTCTGCCGACCCCGCTTGAGCGGTGCGGTCCGGAACAAGGTCGTGGCGACAGGTGCCGTGATTATTTCGGCCGGAAAGGTTTACAAAATGAGTAAAAAAATGTTGATCAATGCCTCTCACCCGGAGGAAAACCGGGTGGCAATTGTTGTCGATGGAGCCTTGAGCGAACTTGACATAGAACTCGCCGGACAGGAACAGGCACGTGGCAATATCTACAAAGCGGTTGTAGTGCGGGTGGAAACCGGCCTGCAAGCCGCTTTTGTTGATTATGGGGCAGACAAACTCGGTTTTCTGCAGATCAGTGAAATCCACCCGGGGCTCTATCCGGCCAGGGGGGAAACTACCGGTCGACCGCGCATTACTGACATTCTGCATCGTGGTCAGGACATCATGGTTCAAATTGTCAAAGAAGAACGCGGCAACAAAGGCGCGGCTCTGACAACGTTTCTGTCCTTACCCGGTCGCTACATGGTCCTGATGCCGGACAGTACAACCAAAGGTGTTTCGCGTAAGATTTCCGAAGAAACCCAACGCAAAACCCTGAAGAAAACCATGGCTGAACTTAACCTGCCGGAACAGATGGGCTACATTGTCCGTACCGCCGGCATCGGCAAAGAGAAGGAAGAGCTCAAGCGTGATTTCGATTATCTGGTGCGTCTGTTCGAAGGCATTGTCCAGCGCCAGGCCCAGGTCAAGGCTCCGGCGCATCTATACCAGGAGTCCAGTCTGGCGATCCGCTCGATCCGTGACTACTTCACCACAGACATGGATGAAGTACTGATAGATGATGAAAAGGTTTATAACGACGCCAAGGATTTTTTTGCCCTGGTCATGCCGGAGCACACCCATCTGGTCAAACGTCATCGCGAGCGGCGTCCGATTTTCTCGCGCTACCAGATTGAAGAACAGATCGACACCTTATCCCGCAATCAGGTTTTTCTTCCCTCCGGCGGTTCCATTGTTATCGACCCAACCGAGGCGTTGGTCGCTATCGATGTTAATTCCGGAAAACTCTCCAGTGAGAGTGGCATCGAAGCGACGGCACTTAAAACCAACCTTGAAGCCGCTGGAGAAATTGGTCGCCAACTGCGACTGCGTGATCTTGGCGGTCTGATCGTCATCGATTTCATCGACATGCGCGAGCGCAAGCACAACCGTGAGGTTGAGCAGGAGTTGCGCAAAGCGTTAAAAAACGACAAGGCCAGAGTTTCTGTCGGCAAAATCAGCCAGTTCGGCCTGCTGGAAATGAGTCGCCAGCGAATCAAGCCGGTCTTGAGTGTTGGCTCCTATCACGATTGTCCACACTGCCATGGACTCGGCAAGATCAAGAGCGTTGAAGCACAGGCCGTGCGTTTTCTTCGCCAGGTCCACACGGCAGCAGCCAAGGGACAAGTCGGCCATATTGAGGCCCATGTTCCCCATGACGTCGCCAATTACCTGCTGAACAAAAAACGCGCAACCATTGGTCGTCTTGAAGAACTCCTTGATTTGCAAATCACCATCCTCGGTCAGCCCGGTATGCTTAGCGGTGACCTGACCCTGGAAACGTTCAGACGCGAAAAAGACGCAACCGCCGGCACTGAAGCGGCTCCGGTTTCACATGCCAACCAGATAGAGTCTGCCCTGGCCGAAGCACGTACGGAGCAGGAGCAGGATCCGATGGAGTCAATGGCGGAGCAACCGGAGACAGCGGCAGCACAAGCGGAGACAACCGTCAGCCAAGAAGACCCGGAAGAACCGACAGCAGAAAATGCTCCCGCAAAGAAAAGGCGGCGCAGACGGCGGAAAAAACCGGCGGCCAGCACGGGCACTCCAACAATCGACAGTCCTCAGTCAACCCAGGAACCCGACCAGCAAGGAACTGCTGTCGATATTCCGGAACCGGCTACTGAAGCCGAGACAAAGGCTCAACTGCCTGGCGAACCTCCTGATGGTGAACAGCAGATCGCGGAAACAAATGCCCCGACCAAACCAAAGCGCCGTTCACGCCGGGCGCGCAAGACCGCCACAGCGTCAGCAGATGCGAACATTACAGCACCGGCAACCGAGCCCTCACCAGCGACAGAGGAAGACCCCGGCAGCAAAACAGAACAACAACCAACGGATACAGCTCAGAGTAGCAGTCCAGAAACTGTCACCACCACTGCTAACAAAAAGCAACAGCAACGTCGACGCAAAACCACCGCGAAGAAAACTCCGGGATCTGATCAATCCACATTGGCAGATCCTGCCAACGCTTCTTGGGCAGCAGAAATCGCGCAACCAGATGAAACGCCTTCTGCATCATCAGCATCGACGGTTGAAGAACCTGCAGCCATAAAACCCGCTCGCAAGCCAAGAGCAACAACCAAAAAAGCGCAAGTTCAAACACCAGAAGATCCCGCGCTGGAGAGGTCGGAACCCTCTACCCCGGATCAACAGCCAGCGGATATCCCGGCACCAAAACGGCCGCGCCGCAGTCGCAAGGCAGCGACCACTAAAACAGCGACAGCAACTGACAACGACAAAGTTCAGCCGGATGAAAAAGTTGCAGCAGTCGCTGAAACCGAAGAATCAAAAAACGCGAAAAATAAGGACAGCAAGACGACCAGCAACGACGAGGCAAACACGCCGGTAAAAAAACCGCAACGCAGACGGCGCAGCACAACAGCAAAAAAACCGGAAACAGCTATCGAACCTGACAGTTGATCGGGGACAGGGGAAAGCGACTTTTTGGTCCACGGACTACACCGGAAAAGCACGGAAAAAGGTTATCTTGTGACCCACTTTGCCCCAATTATGCGGGTAAAGGATCGAAACGGCTACCAATCTGGATCCTGCGCGGAGCGCAGCGTAGTCGCAGAATCTATTTCCCTTTTTGATTTACTCAAGTCAAACAGTTAACCCCAAAAGGCTCTTCCTTTTTCAGATTTCTTCCGTGGGTTCCGTGTATTCCGTGGATAACGGTATTTCTACCAAACCGATTCACGCATGTAGATCATTCGCGGATTGCCCTTGAAGATACCGAAGGTGGCCTTAGCCGCAGGGTTAAGGCGACTGCCATCACCCTCCCAGTCAAACCCCAGCCAGGACAAATCTGCGGCATTCAGATCATATTCAAGAAAAACACTCCCATCGTTCCCCTCCCCCGGTGCACTTAAACTGATGACGTTACTGAAACCATTGATCAGGACACCTGCTCCAGCTACCTGGGTGTCACCCTCGGCAAGATTGCCGCTGTAATCTGTCAGCAGCGTGTTAGCTGCCTCAATAGCGCTACACTGGTCTTGATCATTGGGGATAAAGGTCACATCATCAAAGTACTCCGTACGTACCGGAACCGTCAGGGGCAAGGTTTCCGGGCCAAAAGCATTGTCAAGAACCAGGCGCCCGTAACGGATTTCGTTGCTGTTGCTGAAAGCTATCCCCTGACCGGCAGTCGTTTGACCAAAATGTGCCGGGTTACCGGAAAAGGTTACGCCATCAGTATCTGCAACATTGATCTGCAGGCGAATTTCTGCATCAAATGGAGCCGTTGGAGTCGTACGCAGCACTGCCAGACCTCCGCCCGAAGAGAAGGTCAGTGTTCCTGTGCCACCGCCACTGTCGCTGATCACCGGATCAGGACTCGGCACCAGACCGGCATCCAGATTGCCCCCCAATACTGAATAGCTTTTGCCGCTCAGGCTGGAGTTCGCTATCCTCCAATAATCTCCAGCGTAGTTTTGGGTTACACCACCAGCGGCATTGCGTGCTGTCACGGTCATAACCGGAGCGGCGGTGTAGTGAAATGGCTGTCCGGCGTAAGTAAAAGCACCGCAGGCCGTACCAAAGGTCGGAGTATTGGTCGTCACGTCTAAATGGTCGGGAATAAAGCGGCCAAAACCGCTGGATCCGACAACGAAGGGAACGGCCCCACTGCCGAAAAAACATCCGTATTTTCCATCCACCAACGTATTGGAATAGTTTGGGTGGCAACCATCGGGCTGATCAACCATTGTAAAGGTCTGATCATAAATGGCGTGTTCATTCAACCCGAAATGGCCAACTTCGCTGTAGCTGAAATCACCGCTGACGGCAGCTTCTGAAACAGTGGTGAAAGCTCCTGTTAAACTTCCGGCATGGGGTGAGCCAACAATACGAGAACCATCAATCAACGGGGTTCCGTCATATCCCGAGACAGCCTGAGCCGTTAGTTCAAAAGTTCCTCCTGCTGTAAAAGTGGGCACCCCGGAAGTGGTTGTATTTGTCGCTTCAGAAGTAACAACCAGTGTTTGGGGGCGAATAGCGAAATTATCATTGGAACAGGCCGGCGCAGATGCCCCATCCCTGATCCTGACCCTGACGTTGGCTGCGGCCCCCGGATAGTTGAAGGTAACAGACTTACGTCCGGCATCATCTATGGTAAATTCAAGGTTGGTCGTTGCCGTCAAGCCCGAGCCACTCGGACATGCAACTCCGGTTGCATCAACCAGATCAACCAGCACCGTGCGACCAAAATCAGGATTCAGGGAGGTCGGCGTTAACAGGGCCAGTACATCAATCCCGAAGGGGGTACCGGATAACTTGGTATGGATCGGACTTTGCGGCGCTCCTCCCGACTCAACCGCATCAAAAGCACAAGAAGCTTCTTCAAAGTTCAACCGACAAGTTTGCGTGGCACCGGAATAGCACCGTGTGGTCCCGGCAGGAACAGGGGAAACACTGGTCGTACCAAGGGTGATTTCCCCAGGTATTGCTCGACTGATCTGACGGGAGCCGACACCAGAAAAGGTAAAAGTATTGCCGTCAACCCAACCGCTTTCAGCCAAATTAACCGTGACATTACCAGGATAAAGCACGGTGCATTCTGAATTCATGCAGGCTTTCAACGTTACTCTCTCGGGAGAACAGATTGATCCACTTCCATTATGTTCGATCCGGATATGATCAAATGTACCTGAGCAGGAACGTCCCAATTGCATATCGGCCCGGACCTCTGCCTCATTCAGTTCAAAGCTGTACAACTTGACTTCATCGATCATGCCGCGAAAATTTCGACCGGAGTCGATTGTACATCTGCCATCGGTCAAGACATCTCCGCCAATATAAAAATTGCATTGATTGGGAGAAAGCGTTCCCTGCCAGTTGTTGGTGTTGGTGTCAAGAACCCCGTTGATATAAATCCGTTGCCTGCGAACCCCCGATCTCGAATCAAAGGTAATGGCAACATGTGTCCATTGATTAAGGGGTATTGTCGTAGCCGATGTCAGTGTTGAAGCTTGCCACCACCAAAACAGACGACCGGAACTGTTAATGTGGAATTCATAGTTGACGTCGTTGGATAAAATTGAAAAAAGGTTTGATCCTGTTGGATATGCTGTAGGGAAAATCCAGGCCGAGGCGGACAGTTGCGTGGTATAATCGAACAAAGGACTGTCCGCAACCTCGATGATCGCACCCCCATCAAAACTGGCCGCATTACAGAAATCCCCCACAACAGATCTATATTGCGAGGCAATTGTCGGCACCGGTGTCACAAAGTTTGTCGCTGTAGGGCTGCTACTGACCAAACGTCGACCATGCAGTCCGGTTCCGCCGCTGTCGATTACTTCTCCGGCGGCCCCCGACATAGATCCCACGGGTTCGTCAAGACGAAAGTGAGTCACGGCACTGGCCAGAACCAGAACAGAAGCACTGGCAGGATCAGCACCAGGTGCCGTTGCCGTATTCGTATAGGTTCCTTGCTGTGAAAGGGATATCGCAATAGTCAAAGTTGCGCTTCCTTCAGCGGCAAGAACAGGAAGCGACCAGGCCAGTGTCTGCCCCGACACATGAACGGATCCAAGGGTCGCGACATGAGTGATATAAATCATGCCGTTTGGCAAAACATCTTCGACTACGAGTCCGACCAATGACTCATCCGCAAGATTTGTCGCTGTGATCGTAAAGGTAATGGTATCTCCAACCACAGCAGCCGAAGTTCCGGCAATCTTTTCCAGAATCAATCCCGATTTAATACTGCTACATACCACCGGCGTAGAACCTCCGGAAGCATCACAATATGTGTCGCCGTTCACATGGCCGCCGTTGCTGACAATGAGAGGGGCTGTTGCGTCGCCATTGACTGTGCCATTCCAGCCCAGAGTAATGAGGTCGTCGGCTGTAATATCACCACTGACAGTAGCGTTGCTACTGAGCAGAGTAATACTGTTTGCACGGACATTCCCCGTTAGTGAACTGCCACTGGCCAGGGTAAAGTCACCACTTGCATTGATATTGCCGTTCAACGTAACAGCACTTGTTGTCGTGATGTTGGCTCCGGAAATATCGCCATTCACAGTACTTCCACTGCTCACGTGCACGTTGGAACTTGCCTGGATTGATCCGTTAATCGTCGAATTGGTTGAATTGATAGTCACCACTGAACCGGAAACATTACCATTAACAGTGTTGGCCGAGCCTGTTGATACGGTGCCGCCGATCAAGTTTCCGGCAATTGTTGTATTGCTTCCGGTCTGAATAGAACTTGCGGTAAGGTTCCCGGTTAAATGATTGGAAGAGGCAAGAGTGGCAGATCCACCGACATTGATGATGGCCACAGAGCGAAAACCTGAGCCGGTGGTCAAACTACCACTAATATTAATGGTTATATGTGCTGCACTGCCGCCCATGTTTATCTGGGCATTTTGCATGCTGGCATTACCGGTAACATTAAGTATGAGATGATCGCCGTTTACGATGACAACATCGTTCCAGGCCAGGTTCAGATTGCCACAGGTAACGGTCCCGCCCGCCCTGCTGCAACCGGCAGGCAAGTTTCCATCAGGAAGAGTATATGTAGCAGCACCGACCGGCCCGGCACAAAGCACCAGCAGCGCACCTATAATCGATAAGCATCCGAAAAAAAGAGCCCTTTGAAAAGAAGATCCCAACCTACTCCACATCATAGCTGCCCACCCTCATCTGAATGGTACGTGAAATGTAATCAGATGAACCATATTGACCAAAAGTCGCTTGAGACTGGATAGTGAAAACCTGGTAGTTGTAACTTCCTTCGCTAATCTCCAGAGAAGAGCACGCAACAATAACGTTAAAGCCCTCAATGTTCATCTGACCACTTGAATTACAGTTTCCATTAACCGCCCGCGCCGCGCCCCACTCCAGGCCGCTACGGGCGGCGTGGTAGGCTCGCGCTCCCTGCAACGCCATGACCCCGGTCGAACTCTGCACCCCGATCAGACGCACCATCACCATTCCCAGCAGTCCAAGGACTACGAGAATAAAAACGGCTTGTACCAGAGTGAAACCTTTTTGATTGTTCAATCGCGTCAATTTCATCTGCCTGACAATTTCCCAGTAAAAATCAAGCGAACACCAGATGTGCTGCAGGGACAAGGCGTGGTGACGACAGTTTTGCCCGCAGGCGTAGAAGTTCTACGTCGAGGAGCAAGACCATCAATCCACAACACAGTCAATGCGGTGCAGCCGGGTTCGCCCACTAGGGTGCGTTCACGACATGCACCTGATGCAACAGTGTTATCTGCTCTCCCTGCTCTTCCAATGTCAATCTCATGGTGACCAAGCCGGCGCGCTGAGTAGCACCGGGGTCATAACTGAATTCACAGCCACTGATTCCGCGAGTGACGAGCGCAGCTGCACCGATACCGGCGGTCGGCTGCGCCGCCGATATAGCATAGCCACCATAGCGATTTAATTGTCCATTCTCGCAAGCATAGGTTACCGGCCCGTCAACAACAAAAAACCGTTGGGTTGGAGAAGCGTTGGCAAACTGAAATCCCGGAGACAAGTTGATCCTGTCGACGGTGCTGGTTCCAGCTATCGCTGCCCGGTTGTCAGGCACAGTGGCATAAGCATTTCCAGTCGCACCGGCAGCAGTCACATTATAGATCACCAGATGTTGCCCTGCTGTTGGTTGCCGACTTAAGGAACCGAGGACGTCAAATGATGTGTCGGCAGTTGAAAAATCGAGAATGTCCCCTCCCGTATCCGGATCGGGATAACGCCGATAACGCCCACCCTCTTCCGTTAACAGCATCTCAATATAAACAGCGGGATAGGTTCCCGTTATACGAATGCTGTTCGGCAGTGCTGCCCGGACATCCCGCTGCATCCGACGCAGGGCCACTTCCGCCTGGTCAACCAGCCGGGCTCGCCGACTCAGGTCAATATAACCGGTCACCGGAGCGACGATAAACATCCCACCCAAAGCGGATAAAATACCGACAATGACAATCACCACGATCAGCTCAACCAGTGTAAACCCCGATTGTTTCCATCCGTAGGGGCGGGTCTTGTGCCCGCCCGGCTGGTTTTGATTGCGGGCACCCACAAGGGGTGCCCCTACGGTATGTTGTTGCCATTTCGCAGAATTATTGGTGATGTAGTTCCTTGTATCAATCAAGTCCTGCTCATTACGAACAACGTGTTCGTAATAGTTGCGCTGCCAAAGACGTAGAGAGAACATTGGCCAATGAGATTGCTTGACCCCACGTGTATAAGCATGTGTTGTAAGAGACTTGAAGGCTCCCACCACATCAGCCAATGATTTTTCAGGAAAACCATCCCCGTAGGGGCAGGTCTTGTGCCTGCCCGGCCTTTGCAGGGTCTTGTGCCCGCTCGGCATCGCGAATTCTTCATCTAATGTATCTTGACGAAATAATATCCCATGAAAATGATCCGGCATCACAACACATACATCAATATCCCATCCTGGATACCGTTCAGGGAGCGATTCCCAAATCTCCAGCACCATTTGGCCGGCAGCGTTCAAACGCATCTCACCATCAACAATTTCACCAAACAATGCCACGCGATCCTGAGTGCAGACCGTAATAAAATAGGCACCCGATCCGGAGTAATCATAACCCCGAAGCCGTAAGGGTCGTCGTTGTGGCAAGGTCGTTGTCATCATTGCAGCCTTATCCAACACCAATTCTTTGTTGTCCGTAGGGGCAGGTCTTGTGCCTGCCCGGCCTTTCCTGAATTCGGGCACCCACAAGGGGTGCCCCTACGATTATCAATAATCCGTCCGGTAGCTGGTCAATGTTATTTCTTCACCGGCGGGGCTTCTGACCGTAACATCAATCCGCAGGGCATCCACGGTATTACCTGCCGGACCGAAAGCCTCCTCAATAACGGAGACGCTGACCCGATAATTTTCAAGTCCGGTGATAACTTGTCCGTTCTGGTTACGGGCACCATCATCCGTCAGGTTGTGATAGTCGGAGATATCATCGAAAAGACTGCGGTTGGTGCCACTGTACCCCCCGGGGGGATTGGCAAAATCTTTCAACACAATCTCTTCCATATAAGCTTCGGCGATGGCAATCGCCTGATGGCGCAGCACCGGATCAGCGGAATGTCGAGTAGTATAGTTGATCACCGACATCACCCCCACCAGGGCCACGGAGATAACGATCATCACCACGATCAGTTCGATCAGGGTCAGCCCCTGCTGGTTTTGATTGCGGGCACCCACAAGGGGTGCCCCTACGCGTAATCGACAATTTTCCCCGTAGGGGCAAGTCTTGTGCCTGCCCGGCTTTTCCAGGTCATGTGCCTGCCCGGCTTTTCCAGGTCTTGTGCCCGCCCCCATTTGTTGGATGAAATTCTTCATGGCGCATCCACATAGCCGGTTTCGGCGTAAATGGTTATAAGTTTGGATCCGACACTGACGCTCGTTCCGACAGAACTGCGCCCCATGGCATCAAAACGAATAAGGGCTTCCGGACTGATTGTAATTCCGGAAAAACTGCCGCTGGTCACCGGATGGCCGCTGATGGTCAAAAATGGACCGCTATGACAGCTGTTTGCCCGCTGCTGTACGGCATAACCGCCGCTAGTCAACTCGACCTGGACTTCACAACCACTGGCAGCCGCCAGTTTTTGCCCGTAACGCAGGGCAGT
>OBJA01002260.1_pt1 | contig 11403 bp, 16 predicted proteins | sample 1519751 | NCBI WGS metagenome assembly OBJA01 (sample SAMEA3881238, study PRJEB22517) | soil metagenome | biome: lake sediment; feature: soda lake sediment; material: sediment, water from around vicinity | place: India | collected 2013-12-23 | depth 3 m
AGGGGACGAATTGATGCATTAATATTCAAAAGTGGCGTCCGAAGAGGGATTCGAAACTCTTTCGCTACTACTTAGTCCCTGATAGGGATTTTTTTATTAGAGGTGCTTATGCAAGAGGATCAACTGTTAAAGAAGTTAAATACAGAACTAGAAGTAACATCAATGGGTGATTACCGCAAGTTTAAATTTGTAAATAGTATATTATCTGATGAGGATCTTACAGTTAATTTCTTTGTAAATGTACTTGGCTACAAGAGATGGAAAGCTAATCAAATCAACTACATCATCAAGTATCATAAAAAAATCTATCAACAAAATAAATTAATACTTCGACAATAGACAAAGCAAGTTAAATGTTTAGAGGGTGTCGAAGCTCATAAAACAGTTAACTTGCTTTGTGTGTTATTGAACACAAATCTTCATGCCTTATTCTCTTGCTGAGTCTCTGACATTTCCCTTTATGTCAGTAGATTCAGGAAGTACTTGATCCGATACACTCCATGTAGTCCTCAATCAAGTACTTCCTGAATCTAAAAAGATTACATGGAGGAAAGAAAAATGAAATATAATTTTATAATTGATGGGAAGCCAGTGTCATTAAAAAGCTTTTATAAAAAACTAATGGACTTATCATTCGCATTCAATGGTGAACGTGAAGAAATGATACTTCAACTATTAGCTAATGGCAAAATTGAGCTTAGAGGTTTTGAAAATGTTGACCTAGCTATCGAGGTTGTATCATGATTAGATACCTTATAAGAAAAGATAATAAGTACTTTTTAAGTTTTATTACAAGTTACAATAGCAAAGGTCGTTCAGTACTTATTCCGCAGTTTGGATTAATAAGTAGGGCTCTTATGTTCCACTCAAAAAATGATGCATTAAGAACTGCAGAAAGATTTGATGGTGATGTCTTTGAAATAAAAAAGGAGTTAGAAAAATGATGAGCACAATACTACTAATTTTATTTGGTGCTTTAATTGGTATGATTATTACATCAGTGATTTACACAGTTTTATTAGAAAGAATGAGCAATAACATTGTGGAGCAAATAAAAAATGCAAAATCCAAAAATTAAAGAAATAGTAACTACAATGCGTATTCCTGATATAGCTAAGAACTTCAGTTTAAAAGAGATGCCTGATAAGGTAGAAAAAAGACTTGATATTTGGGCTAGTAAGGCACGCATAAAATATAGTTATGATGATGATATTCTGATCGTTGTATTACTGCTAGGTATGAGAACTAAAAAGGATCATGATATACCACTTGCTAATTACTTAAATAAGATACTAGATAACTTTAAAAAGTTTAATGTTGCAACACTTGATGATGCAATAAATCAATTTGAGCAGCGTATAGCGTTTGAACTGGATAAACTAAACACTGCTAAAGAAGCTAAGAAACACTATAGTAAAAAAGAAATGTTAAACAAGGTTAAAATCAAGGAGATTTAAGCTAAATGGAATTTCAACCAATTCTTGGTAAATCAACTGAATCGTACCTAGGTGCAGAAACTTACTTCCATAACAATATAAACATTGATGAATGGTATTTAAGTGAGCATGTAGATACAGTCCAAAAATTGGCACTTCTTTTTGGTTTTTGGTACTCATCAGATATCAATAAAGATAAGCAACCACATGACCGCATAAGAGTTCAAAACACTTTTTTAATGGATATGTTTGGTAAGTTAAAGCGTGTTACTGTTCAAAAGGCATTATCTAAACTTGAGGCCATGGGTATTATTGAACGTAAATTCTTAAACATCGATGATGAATTAATTTCTAAGAACGATGCACTAGGTATGACTGAACGCCGTATCATTCTTAATCCAAACAAACTAAAGCCACTACTTACAGCTGTAGGTAATGATGAAATAAAGACACTAGGTTTTGAACCGCGTTCTAAAGAGCGTAGGTTCATTTCTAGACGTCCAATTACAATAGTCGATGATTTAGTCAAGTCAATCATTAAAACGCAAGTTTTAGATGTCCAGGCACGCAAGAATAAGATATCTAAAGTGCTTCTAGTTAAACAGTTTAAACAATTCAAAGATTTCAGCAAAGATAAAGTAGATCATGTTGCAGCTTCTGATAACATCATCAGTGCTTTTAACTTCCTTATCCATCAACCACCTGATGCAGTTGATCGCTACTATGTAGCCAAATAACCTTTAAATAGACCACTTTAAGTGGTCGTTTGACTTTCGTTTGACAACTAAAATCAACGTATCAGAAGCGATAGTCAATAGATTATTAAGTAAATTAGACCTGAAAGGGTCTTTTTTCTTTTATGTGTTTACGTAAGTGTATATAGGGGTACATGTAAGTGTATATTGTGGTGTGTGTAAGTGTATATAGAAAGTATGCTTTTGTATTAGGCCTTAAAATAAGCCAATATGAATATTGTCTTTTAGTTTAAGGCAAAAATGTTTATTTTGAAGGTAGCCGTTCAGTGACTTCGCATCTAAAGATGCTCGGGCCATTAATTAAAAATAGATAACAAAGTAACTTCTTACTTAATTGATAGTGAATCTATTTTTATCCGGCTGGCCGTTTGTAGTCGAAGTATCATTCTTTGTTTTTAGTTTAGTCCTGGATGAAGATAGCTATTTAAAAGCTTGCGTATAAAAGCATTGCTATCGCAATGTTTTTGCGATTGGATTTGTTTAGATTCAAGTATAGAATTTTTGATTTTAGATCGTGTTGGTTTTTACAAGTTGAAATGCTTTTAAAGACTTTTTTTATACAAAAGTTTATTAGCCAATTTGATTAAATTGACTTTCAAGTATTAACTTGAAGTGAGCAGTCTTTAGGCTGTATCTAAATTAAGGAGGATTTGGTTATGGCTAAATCTAGAGGTAACAAAAATTTGGTTTATATTTTATTGGGTGTGATTGGACTCTTTGCAGCATTTGTTTTATGGGTTCCTACACTAACTGTTAGTGCTTCAACACCAGTTTGGTTAGAGGATACTATTGGATATGCTACTGCTTTTAGAGATGCATTTAATGTATCTGGCACAATTTATCTTGTTGTTTTATTAGGGGTTTTAATTGCTTGGCTATTTGTTAAGTACTCTAAAACAAGACAAAATAAAGATGGTCTTAGATTACTTTTAATCGCAGTTATGGCATTTGCAGCTTACATTTTATTTACACCGGCATTTGCTGCTACATTTAGTGATCAACAATGGTTAGTTGACTTTAGTGCACTTGCTGTTGATATTACAGAATTTATCGAAGTTAACAACGGCTTTTTAACGATTGTTGGTGGTCTAGGTGCATTATCATTCTTTATAGTTAAAAAATCTAAATAAGGGGTGGTTTTGATGAAAAAATTACTTACAGGCTTGATGCTGGCAACAGCATCTTTCATGTTGTTATTTACAGTATCAACAAATGAGGTGCACGCAGTTCCACACCAGGAACAATTTACTTTAGTGAAAGACCCGGATTTCGATTACAATTTGGATCTATACAACTTTTTACAATATGCTTATGCAAACTATGATGATGGTGTGCATCCTGAGTTATTAGTTGATATCGATGTTTTAACTTATTCTACATCTTCAGTATCTAAAGCTTCAGGTGTGTTTACTTTAACATTTGACACGTATGTGATCGTCGTTGATGGTACAACTATTACATCTACAGGTGCAGCTATATCAGATGGCACTTATGTACTCGATTTTTATTTAGAGTATGAAACGTATCAGGATTTGTTTTATGATGAATACATTTTAGAGTTTGAAATTGTAACTTTTAGTAATGGAATAGGAACAACAGATGTTGATGTATATGATTGGATTTCAGAAAATATTACCTTTAATGAATTTGGTGGATTTAACAATCCAAATTTTTCATTAACTGTCAATAATATTGAAGAAGTATCTGATATCTACATTTATGAAGGTTACTATGCTATTGGAGGTGGAGATTATAATGCTATTATTAAACCCAATAGTGTTATAGAAGATGATGGTAGTCCTGAACCTATTAACGTTGGTGATGTATGGCGTTATACACTTAGAGTGAATAAAACATGGACCCAAGCTCATGATTACGGACGTATCAGAACAAACACCTCAACATTATACTTAAATCAACCGAGTGAAACTGCAGTATTCCTATCGCATTCAGAATCTACAAATGTAATTAATGTAAGTAATATTGCAGTGGGTGATGAAATTGTAATGCAATCACCTTATAGCGATTTTTCTGTTAGCTATGGAAATATAGGTTTTCCTAGAACTTATTTAGTAGAACAAGAAAACATTGCGGCTGTAAAAATGATTAAGAATAGTTCTGATAACACAGACTATACTTTTGTTCTGTATTATTGGGAAGATGGTGGCATAGTTTCCAGAGTAGTTAGTAATGTAAACCTAGCGAATCGAAATTCACTTAATATCAAATTTGATGGTGGATTTAGGAAAGCACTTGATAACCAGGATGTGATGGTTGCTAATGTTGACAACTTAACAGCTTTAGAAGATTTCTTACCTTACTTAACTGCGTTTGATGCAATCGATGGCGATATATCAGATCAAATAGTAATCCTTGATGATGGTGGCTATGCACCGGATGTTGTAGGCACGTACAATGTTCAGTTTGGAGTTACAAACTCTAATGGTTTAGAAACTACACTTATTATTCCAGTTCATGTCGTAGATATTGTTGCACCTGTTATTACTGGTGTAAATACACCTGTTCAAATTGGGTATCATCAAGAGTTCAACGTTGCTGCATGGGTTGCATCATTAACTGTTACAGATAACTACTATACAGGTCTTACAATTACAGTTCAAACAAATACGTACTCTAGCAACAAAACAACAATTGGTACGTATGAAATAGTTATGAGGTCTGTAGATCCATCCGGTAACGTTGGTACATTTACTAGAGTTATTGAGGTTGTAGATGGTATTGGTCCAGTCTTTACAGGTATCGAAACTATTACTGCATCAATAAATGAGAATTTAACTGTAGAACAAATTCAACTTGGCTTAGCTGCAATTGATGCAGTTGATGGCAATGTTACAGCTTCTATTACAGTAGATTCTGATGGCTTAACTGGGAATGCAACTAATCCAGGTGTGTATGAAGTAATATTTATGGCAGTTGACTTAGCTGGCAATCAAACATTCCATACCGTAACTGTAACGATTGTTACATCACCTCCAGGCTTCTACATCTTAAACTCTAATAGCGTTAGATTATTACCAGGTGCTACATTAAGTATTGAACAGATCTTAAACTTACTTGGTGCTGCAGAAGCTCAAAACATCTCAACAAACTATAATGCAGCCGTAGCCGGTGTTTACAATCTAAGCTACACACTTAATGATGTAAATTACTCAATTAAAGTTACAGTCCTTGGTGATGATGAACCAGGTATTCCAATGCCTGAATTACCTGAAGAACCTACAATCGATCTAACTTATCTTTATGTTATTGTTGGTATTGTTGGAGTATTATCTTTAGGATATCTTTACTTTAAGAAAAAATAAAAAACTTGTGAGGAACGATACATGAAAAAATTAATATTAATTATGGCATTGTTCCTCACCCTTTTATTAGGAACAGGTCAAACATCAGCAGTTGGTAATCAAATTATGGGTCCAACAACAGTCTATAAACCTATAACATCCTTGGTTACGGTAAATGACATCTTAAATCTATATTCTAGCTATGGAAACGTGATTAGAGCATCTGAAGATAATTACACCGGATTTGGTGCAACTGTAGGTACTTATAGGATTGTTTTAACGGCTAATGATGGATTAAATGATGTAGCTTCTAAAAACATCGATGTTGTAGTTGTTGATTCAACTGTATCATCCAAAATTAAAGTTGTTACAGACAATGGCAACATCTATGTAAATGCTAATGATCCTATTACACATTCACAAATCATACTATCTCTTGCTGCACTTGACCTAATTTATTATAATCCTCAAACATCATCACCTTATCTTTTAAAGGATGATTATACACAAAATTCTGCAACACCTGGATACTATCAATTTCAGTTCAGATTGGTTGATTTATCCGGATTAGATAACACATATCAAATACTGATATTTGTTAGTGATACACAAACATTGATGCCGACACCAATTGATATGGGCGGTGGTGGTTCAATGAGTTTTTGGGACATTGCTTTTTTAGCTATAATCGGCTTTGTTGTTTATGTAGTTGCAAGCAAGGTTTTTCCAAAAGGATCTACTAAAAAGATTAAACCATACTAGGAGGTTTAAATATGAAAAAAACTCTTCTATTTATTACAAGTTTCTTGATGTTTCTATTGGTATTGATGCCATCGAATTCACAAGCTGTACTATTAGAAAAAACACTTGATTTCAACGTTATATCAAGGCAAACTCAAGCAGGACATGATCGTCGATATGTTGTAAATGTGGGCGAGAATTTATATTCAAAATTAGATGAATTTTTAAATTGGGGTACAGATTTCAATAATCAGGGAGACCCTTTTTATGTAACTATTAAAAAAGGACCGTTAGAGTATAACGCTCGAATATCACATTTATATCATATTGCATGGGATATACATAGGTTTACAATCGGGATCGAATATACTTCTAATAATTGGGCAACTTATGATATTTATCCAGAAGATTTTACTGTACCGCTTAGTACGCCTATTCAAGTAAATGTAGGCAGTGCTTTATTTTCACATGGTGTAGGACTTGATGGTATAACTACGGGTGATATGCTTGGAAGTTATACAATTTATGCAATGCTTGAGGGTGAGGTTGATACTGAAGATGGTATTGATGTATCAAATAATTTTTCGTTGATACCTAGTACTACTGGTACTTTAGCTAACGCATCAAATACAGCATCTGTTGGATATGTTTACTTTATACATAATGAAGATAATTTATTTGATACGTACGTAATTTTAGCAGGTCAAACATATATCCTGGGTACATTAGAATTACCTGGTGTAACTGAACTTAATAAGTTACCTTTAAATCCGGGTATTTATTGGACTGAAAACAACAAACGCAACATTTATTATGAGTTCCAGGAACCGGAGTCAGTTAAACCAATTAGTGAGCAGTTTATAACTTTCCTAGATGATCCATCACAAGTGAAATCATTTAGACCATTTGTAACAATGAACTTAACAGATTCAACTTACACCTTTACAGACAAGTTAACGCTTTATGCAGGTTACTATGGAGGTGAAAATGGTGAAGCATTTGCTGATGTTGTATTTCCTTTTGAACTTGATCAACTACTTAGTATTACAATCAATTATCGTTACAGATGGGAAACACTTTGGGGTTGGCCAGTTATTGGTGGTTATGGGCAGTGGAATGATGTAATAGTTAACAGATACATTGATGAAGTTGTTGATATGAGAAGCACATGGCAACACGTATCATCATATTTGTTTGGAGGTGTTTTAGGTGGAGTCTATAGTCAACTTACGGGTTGGAATGAAACAATTCAACAAATTACAGCTAATACACTTTACAAGCAAGATTATACAGACAATATCAATATTGTACGTTTAGCACAAGGCAAAACTGCGTTAACAGTCAATCAAATATTCCCTCCAGGTTCTGATGTTTATAGAGTATATTTAGACACTTATAATCAGCCTGGATACACTGGTTATCAAGTTGATAACAATATTATAATCATGGATGTGTTGTATCAAGTGGATGGAGAAATTTATTTTGTACCTTACACAGACATAACACAGGGCGGTTCATTTGGTGGTGGTGGTCCAGGACTTGGTGGTCAAGACCAAAACCAATGGGACTGGTCATTCCTTACATCGTTTTTAAGCAATATACCTACTGAATATATTTTTATTGGGTTACTTGCAATAGGAGTTATTTTTTGGAAGCCTATTAAGCGTACACTGGATAATATCCAAAAACTGATAAAGAACCCTAAGGATCTAGTCTTACTCATTGTAATTATTGCAGCTGTAATGTACTTCCTTGGGTATCTCTAGGTGATATGTTATGTCAACTAAACCTAAAATAAGAAAACAAGTTAACTTAAATAATCCATTTGTACTACTTCAGGTAATACTACTTACAACAATTCGCTTAATTGGAGTTATCCTAGGTACGTTTTTAAACCTTTTAACACTTGCTGTGAATAAATGGGTAGCAACACTTTTAATCGCTGCATTTGTGCTTGTAATACTCTATACATTGGGGGTAATCTGATATGAACATAGTTGAGTTTTGGAATTCAATAATAGAGTTTATGAAAGCTATGGCACCTGTTGTTATAACCTTTGCTGTATTCTATGTAGGCATCTTCATGATAAAAGGTTATATATCTGTAGCTTCGATGATTAAGTTTGTTTTTGAGTCACCTGGGCGAGTATTTTTCATAATCATATTATTCTTAGTTGTGATGTATCTGTGGAATGATTTTAAGGTGGGATTAGGATGGTAAAACTATTAGACAATATATTCAGTATCATTCATAAAATAATCGAAAAAATGATGGCATCTGGTGAAACTATACTAGATGCTTTTTTCCATGCAATTTCAAAGGTACTTCAATTTTTAAATACTGCAGCTACATTATTCATGGATAAGGTTTATAAAATCTTAGATAACAATTCAAGTGTTCTAAGAAGATTATCATTTCCTTGGGGAATAATTATTCCAACTGTATGGCTGTACTACTATAACAAAAAACATGATGCAATACCTACAGATAAAGAGGGTATCCACTTCTTTAGATCACCTGTAGGTGGTGGAAAGAGTCTAACTTCATTAGTATTAGCTGAAAGAGCTTTAAAGTTAACCGGATTTGCATCTTACTTCACATCTCAAGTTGAGAAGCCACAAAAGGCACTTGATGAGGATGGAAACGAGTATTGGTATGTAATGCACAAAGTCGAACGCTTAGAGGACGTCTATGTTGATGGTAAACGTAAAAGAGAATGGGATTATGATAGATTCCCTTATGTCAATAAGGATGAACGACATTTGAGATTTAATCCTAGGATGAATAAGACCAGGGAATATAATCAAGCCTGGTTAGTAGAGCATGAGGATGAATTACTTATGCGACATGAGGGGGCTAAAAGAATTTATAAGTTTAGTCAACACATGAAACTTGACTCACAAGAAATGGAAACCGCAGTTTATATGCATGACATCAAAGCTATAAAAGGTTTACCATGGAGGCAATGGATGCGTGATGGATTACTTAGAGTATATCCATACGTGATCCAATTTGAAACATATCGCATCGAGTATGAATTCGATGGCAATATGAAACGTAATCTAGTAGCTAAGTGGAACCTAGAAGTTCCAATCGAGGTATTAGATAAATTTGATACACACGCTGAGCGTAGAAGACCAGTTAAAACGGAGGATACACAAAATGGTACTAAATGAAACTACAGTTAATATAATCAATATCACAATCCAGGTATTACTTATATCCTTATGGGTAGCAATACCTGTAACGATGATGCTTGTTCTAATGTATGCATACAAACATTATAAGAAATGGGAAAACAAAGAAGTTAAAGAGGCTGAGCGTATTATTGTTAAAAAGAACAATGATATCAATAAAGCTTCAGGAACTGTTACACTTCTTTCAGCTAAGATTGATGAGTTAGAAAAAGAAGTTGAAACACTTACAGCTAAGAAACAAGCACTGCAACTAGAACTTGGTGAAAACCCGGATGAGGAAGAACCTGAAGCACCGGTAATCGATTTAGAAGCTTTAAGCATCAAGGAACTGCAAGCAATTGCAAAAGAGCAACGTATAAAAGGTTTTTCTAGGATGAAGAAAGCAAAACTAATCAACATACTAAATGGATCTAAATAGATCTCATACATCACGCATGCACGTATGCAAATACGCACGCAAACGACACTGCAAATAATGCAAATTGCAACGACTATATTGTATATATAAATATATATACATATATTGTGCATACGCTTTTTTGACAATAGCGTTGTCCTATTTAATTTTATCCACATATTTTGTGGGAATTATTCTGTTGTATCTGTCGTATAATGATGTTACATGTAGGTTGGCCAACCTTTCATAATTTTAATTATTGAAAGGGAATAATAATGAATATACATAAAATGCTAAATGACTATTACCAAAAATCATTAGTTACTAAATCACAAGGGGCGTGTAGCTTTGAAGAAAAGAACATCAATGGATTAGTTAAATGCTTATCAGAGTTAAAGATAACAAATACAAAACAACTAAATGAGGATGCCTGGTATAAAATGATTACCTGGTATCAAGAAGTATTAAAGGTTAAAAATTCAACGATTAAGAAGCGTTTATCATATTTGAGAACTGTATTAAGGGATAACCATATAAACTCTATTTTTCTGCAGTTAAATTATCCTAGGAATGATAAAACACCATTCCTAAGGTTCCAGGATAATGAGGTGACAGTTATTTTTGATGCTGTATATAAATTGATGGATAATAATCCTAATGATCATAATTTAAAAATGATGTCTTTGATGTTACATATACTACTTGATACCGGAGTTAGGAATTCAGAGTTGTTCGACATCAGAGTTCATAATGTAGATTTATTCAATAGGTTCATATACTTGAACCATACAAAGAATAATAAAAAAGAACCGGTACTGTTCTCTAGTTTCAGTCATGATCTACTATCAGAAGTTATCGCATCGAAGTATCATCACGAGTATTTATTTTATGATGTGGTAAAAGATAAACCAATGACTTTTAATACAAACCTAAGACTATTCTTGTTAAAACTTAATCAAATAACCGGATTAAAAATTCACACACATAGGTTTAGAAAAACCTTTGGAACTGCAATGTATATGCAAACCAGGGATTGGCGTTTCACACAACGTGCATTAAGGCATAGTGATATACGCACAACTCAGATCTATGTAAGTGAGAGTTTGGAATTTGTGCGTGAGTCTTACGAAACAGCATCTAAAGCATTTGAAAAATTTAAGCGTAAATAATTACTTTTTACTCTTAATTAGTTTCTTATACTTCTGTGCAATCTGTTCCTGTGCATCCCGGATGATAACTAATTCATCCAGGGTGACACCAAGAGCATCAGCTAACCTAACAGCTGATTCTAGTGTGGGTGACTTATATCCGGTTTCATAGTTAGATATATTTTGCTGTAAAATTCCGGACTTATCAGCCAGTTCTACTTGAGTCAGTTTTTTCTTTTTTCTGACATCCTTTAGGTTAAAATACACTTCTTTCAAATAAATCACCTCATTTTGTTTGACAAATATATTCAATATTTGTACAATATATGCAAAAGTTTTATTTTGAATTAAAATTTTATGCACCAATTGTAAGGGGACGAATTGATGCATTAATATTCAAAAGTGGCGTCCGAAGAGGGATTCGAA
>OBJA01002262.1_pt1 | contig 11395 bp, 19 predicted proteins | sample 1519751 | NCBI WGS metagenome assembly OBJA01 (sample SAMEA3881238, study PRJEB22517) | soil metagenome | biome: lake sediment; feature: soda lake sediment; material: sediment, water from around vicinity | place: India | collected 2013-12-23 | depth 3 m
CTACGACGCCGTGGTGGTGCGCACCCGCAAGGGCATCCGCCGCCAGGACGGTTCGGTGATCCGCTTCGACACCAACGCAGCGGTGCTGCTCAACAACCAGAAGCAGCCGATCGGCACGCGCATCTTCGGACCGGTGACGCGCGAGCTGCGCACCGAGCAGTTCATGAAGATCATTTCGCTCGCCCCGGAAGTAATCTGACGGCGGACGGATCGAAGAGGTTGATGGCATGAGAAAGATCAAGAAGGACGACGACGTGGTGGTCATCGCCGGCCGGGACAAGGGCAAGCGCGGTACGGTCATCCGCGTGCTGGCCGAGGACCGCCTGATCGTCCAGAACGTCAACATGGTGAAGCGGCACACCAAGCCGAATCCCAATCGCGGCGTCTCCGGCGGCATCATCGAGAAGGAGGCCCCGATACACGCGTCGAACGTGGCGCATTTCAATCCGGTGACCCGCAAGCCCGACCGCGTCGGCTTCCGGCTGCTGGATGACGGGCGCAAGGTGCGCTATTTCAAGTCGAATGGCGAAGTTCTGGATACCTGACGGCGGATCGTGACTGTTATGGCAAGACTCAAGGAACACTACAGGCAGGCCGTGCTGCCGAAGCTGATGGAGCGCTTCTCCTACGGCAGCGTCATGCAGGCGCCGCGCATCGTCAAGATCACGCTCAACATGGGCGTGGGCGAGGCCATCGGCGACAAGAAGGTGATCGAGCACGCGGTGGGCGATATGCAGAAGATCAGCGGGCAGCGTCCCGTGGTCACCATGGCGCGCAAGTCCATCGCCGGCTTCAAGATCCGTGAAGGCTGGCCCATCGGCTGCAAGGTCACCCTGCGCCGGGAGCGGATGTACGAGTTCCTGGACCGGCTGATCAACGTCGCGATCCCGCGGATCAGGGACTTCCGCGGTCTCAACGGCCGTTCCTTCGACGGGCGCGGCAACTACAGCATGGGCGTCAAGGAGCAGATCATCTTCCCGGAGATCGACTACGACAAGATCGACGCCATTCGCGGCATGGACATCACCATAACCACCAGTGCACGTACGGACGAGGAAGCGCGCGCCCTGCTGGAGTCGTTCAGCTTCCCGTTCAGGAACTGAGAGTAGAGCAATGGCAAAGACTTCCATGATCAATCGGGACCTCAAGCGTCAGCGCACGGTGCAGAAGTACGCTGCCAAGCGCCGGGAGCTGAAGGAACTGCTGCGCAACCCGAAGACCGGTGAGGAGGAGCGCGCCGAGGCGTGGCGCAAGTTCCACTCGCTGCCGCGGGACGCCAGCCCCTCGCGCATCCGCAACCGCTGCCGTCTGAGCGGCCGCCCGCACGGCTACTACCGCAAGTTCGGTCTGGCCAGGAACAAGCTGCGGGAAGCGGCGATGCGCGGGGACGTGCCCGGCCTGGTCAAGGCCAGCTGGTGATCGCGTTCGCCGGAGCGGTTTACGAATTTATCAATTTCAACTTTTCGGTAAGACCATGACAGATCCAATCGCCGACATGCTCACCCGCATTCGCAATGCCCAGCGCAACGAGCGCGCCCGGGTGACGATGCCCGCCTCGAAGATGAAGGCGGCGATCGCCGCCGTGTTGAAGGATGAGGGCTACATCTCCGGCTTCTCCGTGGAGCAGGACGGGAGCAAGAGCACCCTGGCGATCGATCTCAAGTATTACCAGGGCAAGCCGGTGATCAGCACCCTGAAGCGCGTCAGCCGTCCCGGTCTGCGCATATACAAGGGCCGCGACGAACTGCCGAAGGTGATGGGCGGCCTGGGCATCGCGGTGGTCAGCACCTCGGCCGGCATCATGACCGACCGCGCGGCGCGGGCGGCCGGTCACGGCGGTGAAGTGGTCTGTTTCGTATCTTGATGGATTGCCATGTCCAGAATTGCTAACAAGCCAGTCGAGGTGCCGTCCGGAGTCACGGTGACGGTGAACGACAACGTGCTCGCGGTGAAGGGAGCCAAGGGTGAGCTGAGCTACGCCATCGACAGCGCCGTCGAGGTCGTGCAGGAAGACGGCACGCTCAAGATCCGCCAGGTCGGCGAGGGCATCCACGCCCACGCCATGGCCGGCACCACGCGTGCGCTGCTCAACAACATGGTGACCGGCGTCAGCCGCGGCTTCGAGCGCAAACTGACCCTGGTCGGCGTCGGCTACCGCGCCCAGGTCCAGGGCAAGGCCCTGAACCTGACGCTCGGCTTCTCCCATCCGGTGAGCTTCCCGGTGCCGGACGGTATCGTCATCGAGACGCCGAGCCAGACCGAGATCATCGTGCGCGGCATAGACAAGCAGCTCGTCGGGCAGGTGGCCGCGGAGATCCGCGCCTACCGTCCGCCGGAGCCGTACAAGGGCAAGGGTGTGCGCTATTCCGACGAGGAAGTGGTGCGCAAGGAAACCAAGAAGAAGTAAGGCGGGGTCAGGCAGGTGGAGAAGAAGCAGACACGTTTGCGCCGCGGGCGCCGTACCCGCGCCAAGATCCGCGAGCTCGGCGCGCACCGTCTGACGGTGCACCGCACTCCGCGGCACATCTACGCCCAGGTGATCGCGCCGAACGGCGGCGAGGTGGTGGCGAGCGCCTCCACGCTGGACGCCGAGGTCAAGGGTGCGCTCGAGGGCTACACCGGCAACGCCGCGGCGGCCGCCGTGGTCGGACGCAAGATCGCGGAGCGCGCCAAGGCGGCGGGATTGACCAGGATCGCGTTCGACCGCGCGGGTTTCAAATATCACGGCCGGATCAAGGCGCTCGCCGATGCGGCGCGCGAGCACGGCCTGGAGTTCTAGAAGGGCGATACAATGGCGAGATTCGAGGCATCCGAAAGCGGCGACGAGTTCCAGGAAAAGCTGGTTGCCGTGCGCCGCGTGGCGAAGGTGGTCAAGGGTGGCCGGCAGTTCGGCTTCTCCGCGCTGACCGTTGTCGGCGACGGCAAGGGCCGGGTCGGCTTCGGCAGCGGCAAGGCGCGCGAGGTCCCGGCGGCGATCCAGAAGGCGATGGAGAACGCCCGGCGCAACATGAAGCGCATCAACCTGAACGGCGGCACGCTGCAGTACCCGATCATGTCCGAGCACGGCGCGGCGCGGGTGTTCATGCAGCCGGCCTCGCCCGGCACCGGGATCATCGCCGGCGGCGCCATGCGCGCCGTGTTCGAGGTGCTCGGCGTGCACGACGTGCTGGCCAAGTGCATCGGCTCGACGTCGAACCCGGTCAACGTGGTGCGCGCCACCATGAAGGGCCTGACTGAGATGTCCAGCCCCGAAGAGATCGCCCGCAAGCGCGGCAAGACCGTCGAGGAGATCACGGGATGAGCGGCGCGGACGGAAAGAAGCTCAAGCTGACGCTGGTGCGCAGCCTCAACGGACGGCTGGCCGCCCACAAGGCCTGCGCATCGGGCCTGGGGCTGCGGCGCATGCACCGTTCCGTCGTGGTGGCGGACACGCCGTGCAACCGCGGCATGGTCAACAAGATCTCCTACCTGCTGAAGTGCGAGGAGCTGGGATAATGCGCTTGAACGAACTGAAGCCGGCGCCGGGTTCCAAGACCCCGCGCAAGCGTCTCGGCCGCGGCATCGGCTCCGGCCTGGGCAAGACCAGCGGCCGTGGCCACAAGGGCCAGCACGCCCGCGCGGGCGGCTTCCACAAGCTCGGCTTCGAGGGCGGCCAGATGCCGCTGCAGCGCCGTCTGCCGAAGGTGGGCTTCACCTCCCGCACCGCGCGCAACTACGCCGAGGTGCGGCTGAGCGAGCTGGCCAAGGTCGGCGCCGAAACGATCGATCTCGATGTCCTCAAGAAGGCGAACGTCGTCTCCCGCAGCATCGAGCGGGCCAAGGTAATCGCCTCGGGCGAGATCTCGACGCCCGTGACCCTGCGCGGCATTGCCGTGACCAAGGGCGCGCGCGCAGCGATCGAGGCTGCGGGCGGCAAGATCGAGGAGTAAGTGGCAGGTCCCAAATCAGCACTGGGCAGCAGCCTCGGAGGGCTGGCGGGCCTGAGCGAGCTGCGGCGGCGTCTGCTGTTCGTGCTCGGCGCGCTGGTCGTGTTCCGGATCGGCGCCTTCGTGCCCGTCCCCGGCGTGGACCCGGTCGCGCTCGCGGCCCTGTTCGAGCAGCAGCGCGGCACCATCATCGACATGTTCAACATGTTCTCGGGTGGTGCGCTCGGCCGCCTGTCGGTGTTCGCGCTCGGGGTGATGCCCTACATATCGGCGGCGATCATCATCCAGCTGCTGACGGCCGTCTCGCCGACGCTGGAGCAGTTGAAGAAGGAAGGCGAGTCCGGCCGGCGCAAGATCACGCAGTACACGCGCTATCTCACGGTCGGCCTGGCGGCCTTCCAGGCACTGGGCATCACCATCGCGGTGGAAGGGCAGCGCATCGGCGCCGTCCCCGTGGTGATCGACCCGGGCTGGACGTTCCGCATCGTCGCGGCGATGACGCTGGTGGCGGGCACGATATTCCTGATGTGGCTGGGTGAGCAGGTCACCGAGCGCGGCGTCGGCAACGGCATCTCGATCATCATCTTCGCCGGCATCGTGGTCGGCCTGCCGGCCGCCATCGGCGGGACCCTGGAGCTGGCCCGCACGGGCGAGCTGCACGCCTTCACGGTGATGTTCTTCCTGGTGATGGCGGTCGTGGTGACGGCGTTCGTGGTGTTCGTCGAGCGCGGGCAGCGGCGAATACCGGTGAATTACGCCAAGCGGCAGCAGGGGCGCAAGGTCTACCAGGGCCAGGTCAGCCACCTGCCGCTGAAGCTGAACATGGCCGGGGTGATCCCGCCCATCTTCGCCTCGTCGATCATCCTGTTCCCGGCGACGATCGGGAGCTGGTTCGGTAACACCGAGGGCATGGGCTGGCTGCAGGACATCGCCAACACCCTGTCGCCGGGGCAGCCGATCTACGTGCTGCTGTTCGCCGTGGCGATCATATTTTTCTGTTTCTTCTACACGGCGCTTCAGTTCAACCCGAACGACACGGCGGAGAACCTGAAGAAGTCGGGCGCCTTCATCCCGGGCATACGCCCGGGCGAGCAGACCGCCCGCTACGTGGACGGCGTGATGACGCGGCTGACCCTGGTCGGCTCGCTCTACATCACCGCGGTCTGCCTGTTGCCGGAGTTTTTGATCGTGTACTGGCGGGTGCCCTTCTATTTCGGCGGGACGTCCCTGCTGATCATCGTGATCGTGGTCATGGACGTCATGGCCCAGATCCAGGCGCATCTGATGTCGCACCAGTACGACAGCCTGCTCAAGAAAGCGCATCTCAAGGGCGGCCGTTCGGGCCTCCTGCGCTAGCGGGCGGAAAGGGAACCAGGGAGCAAGACCATGAAAGTACAGGCATCTGTCAAGAGAATCTGCCGGAACTGCAAGGTGATACGCCGCCGCGGGGTGGTGCGCATCATCTGCAAGGACGCCCGCCACAAGCAGCGCCAGGGCTGACGGGCGGTCCGCTTCCAGCATATTGATCAGTCAGTCGAATAGGCATAAAATGGGCGGTTTTCGCGTCACGCGCGATACCGTTGGCGAGTACCTGAGGGAGTGAGCATGGCGCGAATTGCCGGCATCAATATTCCAGTGAACAAGCATGCGTCGGTGGCGCTGCGCGCGATCTATGGCATCGGCCCGACCCGGGCGCGCCAGATCTGCGCTGCTTCGAACGTCGATCCTGCGGTGAAGATCAAGGACCTGACCGAGGCCGAGATCGAGGCGCTGCGCGCCGAGGTCGGCAAGGTCAAGGTCGAGGGCGATCTGCGCCGCGAGGTCTCGATGAACATCAAGCGCCTGATGGACATGGGCAGCTATCGCGGCCTGCGCCACCGGCGCGGTCTGCCGGTGAACGGACAGCGCACCAAGACCAATGCCCGCACCCGCAAGGGTCCGCGCAAGGCGATCCGCAAGTAACCGGCGGCGTTGACAATTTAAGGAACGACAGGATCACGCATCATGGCAAAGGGGACGACCAGAACCCGCAAGCGCGTCAAGAAGAACGTCGTTGACGGCGTCGCGCACGTGCACGCATCCTTCAACAACACCATCGTCACCATCACCGATATGCAGGGCAACACCCTGGCGTGGGTCTCCGCCGGCGCATCCGGGTTCAAGGGCTCGCGCAAGAGCACGCCCTTCGCCGCGCAGGTGGCTGCCGAGCGGGCCGGCGAGAAGGTGAAGGAGTTCGGCATGAAGAACATCGAGGTGCGCGTCAAGGGTCCGGGCCCGGGCCGGGACTCCGCCGTGCGCGCGCTCCATGTCGCCGGCTTCAAGGTGAGCAGCATTTCCGACGTCACGCCGATCCCGCACAACGGCTGCCGTCCTCCGAAGAAAAGAAGAGTCTAGACCGCCGTGGCCAAATATACCGACGCAAAGTGCCGACTGTGCCGCCGTCAGGGAGAGAAGCTCTTCCTGAAGGGCGAGAAGTGCTTCAGTGCCAAGTGCACGATCGAGAAGCGCAGCTTCCCCCCGGGGCAGCACGGCAAGCGGCGCAGCCGCCTCACCGACTACGCCATCCAGCTGCGCGAGAAGCAGAAGGTGCGCAGGATCTACGGCATCCTGGAGAAGCAGTTCCGCCGCTATTACCAGGAGGCCTCGCGGCGCAAGGGTTCGAGCGGCGAGATCCTGCTGCAGCTCCTCGAGAGCCGGCTGGACAACGTCCTGTACCGCATGGGCGCCGGCGCATCGCGTTCCGAGGCGCGCCAGCTGGTCAGGCACAACGCCGTGACGGTGAACGGCCGCAAGGTCAACATCCCGAGTTACCAGGTCAAGGCCAACGACGTCATCGCGTTGACCGACGAGGCCAAGAAGCAGCTTCGCGTCCAGGCGGCGATGCAGTTCTCGCAGCAGCAGGGCGGATGCGAATGGCTGGAGATCGATCCCGACAAGATGGAGGCCGTGTTCAAGGGGCCGCCGGGTCGCGAGGATCTGCCGGCAGAGATCAACGAGCACCTCATCGTCGAGCTGTACTCGAAGTAAGGGCGTTCCCGGTTTCTGCTTGATCAATCATTTCTGGAGAGGCATTGGATGAAGAGCGCAGCGACGGAATTTCTGAAGCCCCGCGTGGTGGACGTTCAGATAATCAACGAGCGCCATGCCAGGATCACGCTGGAGCCGCTGGAGCGCGGTTTCGGGCACACTCTTGGCAACAGCCTGCGTCGCATCATGCTCTCGTCGATCGCCGGGGCGGCGGTGACCGAGGTCGAGATCGACGGGGTGCTGCACGAGTACACCACGATCGAGGGTGTCCAGGAGGATGTCATCGACATACTCCTGAACCTGAAGGGCATCGCCATCCGCATGCGCGGCCGTGACGAGGCGACGCTGACCCTGAAGAAGAAGGGCAGCGGCCCGGTGCTGGCGCGCGACATCGAGCTCGTCAGCGACATCGAGATCATCAATCCGGACCACGTCATCGCGCATCTGACCGAGGCCGGCGAGCTCAATATGACGCTCAAGGTCGAGTGGGGCCGCGGCTACCAGCCGGCGAGCGCCCGGCGCGAGATCGCCGAGTCGACCCGTCCGATCGGTCAGCTGCTGCTGGACGCCTCCTTCAGCCCGGTGCGCCGCGTCAGCTATGTGGTCGACACCGCGCGCGTGGAGCAGCGCACCGACCTCGACAAGCTGATCATCGACCTGGAGACCGACGGCAGCGTCGACCCGGAGGAGACGATCCGCCAGGCCGCGCGCATCCTGAAGAACCAGCTCACCGTGTTCATCGACCTGGAGAGCCCGGAGCAGGAAGAGCCGGTGACCCTGGCCGAGGAGATCGACCCGATCCTCCTGCGCCCGGTGGACGACCTGGAACTGACCGTGCGCTCGGCGAACTGCCTCAAGGCGGAGAACATCTATTACATCGGCGACCTCATCCAGCGCACCGAGGTGGAGCTGCTGAAGACGCCCAACCTAGGCAAGAAGTCCCTGACCGAGATCAAGGACGTGCTGGCCTCGCACGGCCTGTCGCTGGGGCTGCGGCTGGAGAACTGGCCGCCGCCCGGTCTGAAGAGCAGGGATAAGGAAAGCGAGCAGGAAACGGCGTCCGTATAGGACGACCGCCGCCGAGTCTGAACAGCGTTTTTAGGGCCGACACATGCGTCACCGTAAAAGTGGTAAAAAACTGGGCCGTAACAGCAGCCATCGCAAGGCGATGTACCGCAATATGGCGGTATCGCTGGTGCAGCACGAGATCATCCGCACCACCTTGCCCAAGGCGAAGGAGCTGCGCCGGGTGGTCGAGCCCCTCATCACCCTGGCCAAGACCGACGGCGCGGTGAAGCGGCGCATGGCCTACGACCGCATCCGCGACCGCGCCGCGGTGACCAAGCTGTTCAACGAGCTCGGACCGCGCTACAAGGACCGTCCCGGCGGCTACCTGCGCATCATGAAGTGCGGTTTCCGCCCCGGCGACAGCGCGCCCGTGGCCTACGTCGAGCTGGTCAACCGCCCGGAGCGGGAGTCCGCGGAGACGGAGCAGTCCGCATCCTGAGCCGCCCCCGGCCGGTAGCGGCCGGGTGAGTGCAACGCCTCGGGATATTCACTGCGCGTTCGGCATCGGCCCTTCCCCCGATGCCGGCGCGAGGCGGCGCTGACCGCTACTCCTGCGGCGACAAGGCATGGTGATCCTCTTTACAGATTTCGGCGCCTCCGGTCCCTACGTGGGACAGATGAAGGGGGTGCTGTACCGTCTTTCCCCGCAGCTTCCCGTCGTCGACCTGTTCTCCGATGCCCCGCGCGACCCGCGGGCGGCGGCTTACCTGCTCGCCGCGTACGCGCGCGATTTCCCACCGCCGGCGGTATTCCTGTGCGTGGTCGATCCGGGCGTCGGCGGCGAGCGCGCCGCCTGCGCCCTGCGCGTCGACGGCCAATGGTTCGTCGGCCCGGACAACGGCCTGCTCAACGTCGTCGCCATGCGGGGCCGGGACGTGGAGTGGTGGGACATCACCTGGCGCCCCGAGCGGCTCTCGGCCACGTTCCACGGCCGCGATCTCTTCGCTCCCGTGGCCGGCGCCCTCGCCGCGGGGCAGGCGCCGCCGGGTCGCTCCTGCGACCCGCGCGAGCGCACCGACCGCTCCTGGCCGCGGGACGACGCGCGCGTCATCTACGTGGACCACTTCGGCAACTGCATCACCGGCATCGATGCCGGCGGCCTGAGCGACCCGGGCGCCCGGCTCGCCGCCGGTGGCCATGTCCTGCCGGGCGCGCGCCGCTACGGTGAGGTGGCCCCCGGCGCCGCCTTCTGGTATGAGAACGCCAACGGCCTGGTCGAAATCGCCGTCAACCAGGGCAATGCGCACGAGGCGCTCGGCCTGCGCGTCGGCGACCCCGTACGATGGAGCTGATCGCATGGCGATGACCAACCTCATCAACCGCTGGTTCCGGAAATACTTCTCCGATCCGGAAGGCATCACCCTCGCGGTGATCCTGCTGATCGGCTTCGCCATCGTCATCTTCATGGGCAACATGCTGGCCTCGGTGCTGGCCAGCATCGTCATGGCCTATCTGCTCGAAGGGCTGGTGGGCATGCTGCAGCGGATCGGCGTGCCCAGGCTGCCGGCGGTGCTCGCGGTGTTCATACCCTTTCTCGCCTGCCTGCTGTTCCTGCTGTTCGGCCTCTTGCCGCTGCTGTCGCGGCAGCTCACCGATCTCGTCGCCCAGATCCCGGTCATGATCACCGCCGGACAGCAGCTGCTGCTGCAGCTGCCCGAGCAGTACCCCAACTTCGTCTCCGAGGAGCAGATCCAGGACCTCATGCGGCAGATGCGGGTCTCGGCCGCGACCTTCGGGCACAACCTGGTCACCATGTCCCTGACCACGATCACCAGCGCGGTGACCTTCATCATCTACCTGGTGGTGTTCCCGGTGCTGGTGTTCTTCTTCCTCAAGGACAAGGACCTCATCCTCGGCTGGGTCGCAGGCTGCATGCCGCGCGAGCGCGGGCTCTCCACGCGCGTGTGGCGCGAGACGGAGCGCCAGCTCGGCAACTACGTGCGCGGCAAGTTCCTGGAGATCCTGATCGTCGCGGTGTTCTCCTACGTGGTATTCGCGCTGCTGGGGCTGAACTTCGCCATGCTGCTCGGGGCGCTGGTCGGCGTGTCGTGCCTGATCCCCTTCGTCGGCGCGATCGTGATGACCTTCCCGATCGCGTTCATAGGCTACTTCCAGTGGGGGCTGGGCAGCGAGCTGCTGTACGTGATGATCGCCTACGCCATCATCCAGGCGCTGGACGCGAACGTGCTGGTGCCGGTCCTGTTCTCGGAGACCGTCAACCTGCACCCGGTGGCGATCATCGTCGCGGTGCTGTTCTTCGGCGGCATCTGGGGCTTCTGGGGGGTGTTCTTCTCCATCCCGCTCGCCACCCTGGTCAAGGCGGTGATGGACAGCTGGCCGCGGGCGAGAGAGGAGGACCCACCCGACGAGAGTGCCGGCGGAGAGGCCGGACAGCGGATCGAAAAAGGCTGACCCCTTTCTCGATCCACGACCTCGTCAAAAGGTTGTCAAAAGGGTCAGACCCTTTTGAACCGCAACGCCTCGTATCCGCCAGACAGGCAGATCAAAAGGGTCTGACCCTTTTGACAACCTTTTGACAAACTCTTCGACCGCGGCTAGGACTCCTTGGACAGCGCCTTCACCGCCTCCAGCACTTCCTCCGCGTGCCCCTCGACCTTGACCTTGCGCCACTCGCGCCGCAGCCTGCCTTCGCGGTCGATGAGGAAGGTGCTGCGCTCTATGCCGCGCACCTGCTTGCCGTACATGTTCTTCATGCGGATGACGTCGAACAGCCCGCACAGCCGCTCGTCGGCGTCCGAGAGCAGCTCGAAGGGCAGCTCCTGATTGCACTTGAAGGTCTCGTGCGATTTCAGGCTGTCGCGCGAGATGCCCAGTATCACGGCGTCCAGTCGCTTGAAGCGGGCGTGCAGGTCGCGGAAGTCCTGGCTTTCCAGCGTGCAGCCCGGCGTGCTGTCCTTGGGGTAGAAATACAGGACGACGTACTTTCCCCGCAGGTCCTTGAGCCGGACCGTGCCGCCGCCGGTCGCGGGCGCCTCGAAATCGGGTACGGCCTTGTCGATGCCGATCGTTGCCATGCTCCCCTCCGCTGATGTTCCGTTCGAGCGGCCATGATACCCGCCGCGGCCCGGCCGTCGCCATAGCGGCGGGCGCCATCGCGCGCGATTGTCTTCACGTTGGGGTGCCAGTAATATGAGGTTCCTGTCAGCTCGGAGATCTCCATGTTTCGCGGCAGTATGGTTGCGCTGGTGACCCCCATGCGCGAGGACGGGTCGCTGGACTACGACGCCCTGCGCCAGCTCGTCGAATTCCACATCGCCGCCGGCACGCGCGCGATCGTGGCCGTCGGCACCACCGGCGAGTCGGCCACGCTCGACGAGGACGAGCACTGCGAAGTCATCCGCCGCGTCGTGCAG
>OBJA01002263.1_pt1 | contig 11392 bp, 11 predicted proteins | sample 1519751 | NCBI WGS metagenome assembly OBJA01 (sample SAMEA3881238, study PRJEB22517) | soil metagenome | biome: lake sediment; feature: soda lake sediment; material: sediment, water from around vicinity | place: India | collected 2013-12-23 | depth 3 m
CGTGCCATCACCCTGCTGTGGATTTTGGACAAATGCAACTATCGCCCCGTTATCTGATATTACAGTATTTGATAACGTATTCCATCTTCCAAAATCCTCAATTGACAATGATTTTTTGGCGGGTTGCTGTGCAAATAAATTAAAACCGACAAAGCATAAAATCAACCATGCAACACTTCTCATCTCTCCTCCTATAACTGGTTTTCGGTATAAAATCCAAAGATAAAAGAATTCTTATTTTTTGCAATTTTCAACATTTAAAAACACAAAACATTCCGGCTAATAATTCGCTTCTAATACCAGTCTGAATTCTTCAGGGACTACTGAAACATAACTTATCCGCTTATGATGCTGAGGATGGGAAAACTCCAGGTAAGAAGCATGAAGGAGCAACCGGTTTACATTGGTTTTTTCCGCTATTATCTTATTCAGTGTAAAATCGCCATGATGGGTATGCCCTACAATATCGAACCTGTTTTTAGCAAAATGTTGCCTTAACTGATGCCAGCGTCCTGTTTCAGGAATCATTTCAACAAGGCTAAGCTTTATATCTGATTTATCCTTATACGAGATGTTTGTTTCCACCGTCTCCAGTGTTTTGTAGTGAGTAACAGCAGGTTTCCTGAATCTGGATTTTTTCTTTACCAGCACTTTTTCGGAAAAAGTTCCAGCTCCCGGCATGCCCTGCACTACAGCAAGATACTTTTTCTCAACTTCCTTTCTCTCAAATTGCAGCGTAAGCTCCCGGGCCATTTCTGAAGAAAAAGCCAATACCATCAGGCCTGAAGTTTTCGAGTCGAGCCTGTGAACATTAAATATCCATTTGCCTGTAATTTCTCCAAGAAGTTTTGTAAGATAAGGGGCATCGTGTTGCATAAAATCGTTTTTATGTACGGGCAATCCAGCAGGTTTTTCTACAACCACAAGATGATCGTCGCTGTATATGATCGGGATTTGGTTCATAAGTACAGTTGTTTCTTCCATCTGTTCAAAGTTTGCAATGTTTCCTATCTTTGTATGTCCAATAAAAAAAGCAAGGTCTCAAAGATCAGAAAAAAATGGCATAACACCATTAATGCATTGAATGGTTATAGATATATACGTCAAATCAAATAAACGGATATGAAAAAGGTACTGCCCGGCAAAGGAATAAACTTAATTTTTAGTCCTTTTGATTTGCAACTGAAACATGTTTTCACAATTGCCGGCAGTTCACGCACCACCACACCGGTAATGCTAATCAAACTCCAATACGATGGCAATACTGGATACGGAGAAGCATCCATGCCTCCTTATCTTGGAGAAACACATGAAACTGCTGCCCGTTTTTTATCAAAACTAAATCTTCATCAGTTTACAGATCCGTTTCGCATGGATGAAATACTGGAATATGTTGATAATGCAGCATCCGGTAATACTGCAGCAAAAGCAGCAGTTGATATTGCACTTCATGATTTAACGGGAAAGCTTGTGAAGCAACCGTGGTATAAAATCTGGGGATTTAATCCTGAGAATACTCCCAATACATCGTTCACTATTGGCATTGATCACCCGGATGTAGTCAGGCAAAAAACGAAGGAAGCATCCCTGTTCAATATGCTTAAAGTAAAACTTGACGGGATACACGACAGGGAGATGATTGAAACCATCCGCTCAACCACCTCCACACCTTTGTGTGTAGATGTAAACCAGGGATGGCGCAACCGGGAAGAAGCCCTTGATATGATCTGGTGGCTAAAAGAAAAAGGCGTTGAATTTGTGGAACAACCTATGCCAGTGGAACGTCCTGAAGATAATGCCTGGCTTACAGAACAATCCCCTCTTCCTGTTATCGGTGATGAAGCAGTTCAGCGGCTTGCAGATGTCCAGAAAGCCAAAGGTGTATACTCGGGCATTAACATTAAGCTCATGAAGTGTACCGGGATGCGGGAGGCCCACAAGATGGTTTTGCTGGCACGGTCTCTTGGCCTAAGGGTTATGCTTGGATGTATGACTGAAACATCTTGTGCCATATCGGCTGCCGCACAACTTTCACCAAAAGCAGATTGGGCCGACCTTGATGGAAACCTGCTCATTGCCAACGATCCATTTTCGGGAATTACCATAGACAATGGAAAAATAATACTGAACCAAAATCCGGGTGTTGGTATAACACTGAATGAAAATATTATATAAAGAAGTATCCCTTTTTATCAGGCCTATAAAAATCCTGTCATATATCCATTTTCCTTTTTGACACGGATAGATCAATCACCTGAATGTTTTTATGCTGCTGCTTTTGTGAAATTATAAAAACAGAAATAAAAAAAATACGACAGCTTCAGTTTTAACTTAATGTTTATTTTTTACAGGGGTCCTTCATTCTCTTCTGATAATGATAAAGAACAGTTCAAATTAAACCATTACTCATACTCGATTGTCTTTATTTTAAAATGAAAACAGTTGCTGTTATATTGTTACTCCTGGCATCATTTTCATCCTGTGGTCAAAGGCCTGAAAGAAAACAGGCACAGACAGGAAGCGGTGTAATAACAATTGCAGACAGTAAGGAGGAGAAAGATATGCATAAATTCAGGCCATTAACAGAATTTGAGGAATATGTAATAATACAAAAGGGGACAGAGCGCCCTTTTACAGGGAAATACAACGATCATAAAGAAAAGGGGATTTATGCCTGTAAACGTTGTGGAGCATCTTTGTACAAGTCGTCGGACAAGTTTGACTCACATTGTGGCTGGCCAAGCTTTGATGATGAAATAGAAGGAGCAGTAAATAAAACATTGGATGCCGATGGCCGCCGTACCGAAATAACTTGCAACAACTGCGGAGGCCACCTGGGACATGTATTTTACGGAGAAGGCTTTACAACAAAAAATACCAGGCATTGTGTAAATTCAGTGTCGCTTGATTTTATACCTGAAAAAGAATAATCTAAAGTTATGGTACAGGAAAAAAACAAACGCACAATTCACGGCAGCATTTAATTCGGATGCTGCTTAGCAGACAGTATACAACCAGGTCAGCTTTCTTCTTTAACAATCCGGATTCCTTCCATGAAATATACCACATCAGCTCTCTCCTGGGCTTTAACTATAACGCGGTGTGCTTCTTCTGCCTGCTCATCATGTTCATGATCGGTGTCTGCATGTTCCCTTGACGGATTGTGGGCATCAGCAGCTGTTTTCACCTCTTTGAAAATGCCTCTGATGGTGAGTTCGTTCCCCATTTGCTCCTGCCTAAAGGCTCCAATTTTTTCTCCCGCCTCAATTCTGATATTAAAGTTTTCATTACTGCCCATCAGAAAACAACGTCCTCCACCTTGTTTGCACACATGCATGACAATTCCTTTAACCGTAATTTCTTTGCCCTCCAATTCTGCAGAATTCTCATACAGTTCATCAATTGAATACACAACATCTGTCAATCCATCGATTTCACCTTCAGATTCTTTATTTTTGTTGCCGTCGCCGCAGCTAAACAGGCATACAGCAACAAGCAACAGTAATACGCTCAGTTTCATGCCTTATTAATTATTAAATTTTTATTGTCAAATATACATTAATACAAAAACAATTGGAACTACAACACCTGCAATAGCCCAATACCATCCCCATCTGCTAAACCCTCGCCTTCCCTTCAGCAGGAATATGCCCGAAAAGGCAACAAAAAGAAGTATTGCAGCCATCAAATCGCTGGTCCATTTCCAGAAAGTTCCAATTGAAGCCTTGTGTAACTTATTCATTTCGAAGATAAGTGGCCGTTTTTTCAGTAAACTGAGGGCAGCATCACCGCTATGTGGATATATTACTACTTCCCCACTTTCAATAAAAACTTTAATGTTACCCTGATTGGTTATATAATGCTTCCGGTAATTTGGTTTCAGTTTAAATTCCTCCAGCAGGTTAATAATCGCCTGCTTGTTGTAATATTCAACAGGCATTGGTTGTGTAGATATTTCTTCAAAAAATATTCTGTAATCGGGATTAAAATCATGTCGGTGATTAAGAATAATCCCCGATACGCAATAAACGATGGTCATTCCCACAATGAAGTATCCCAAATCGCGGTGCAGGACCCTTAACAATCTTCTGATATTCATCTTCCAAAAGGATTAATATAGCCCAAGCTGGTTTTGGGTATAAATATAGACTAAAAGATTGTTTGAAAATAAAAACAAAAAGTTAAAATAGCAGCAGATCGCTTCCTAAAGGATAGATACAAAAACAAGAGAAGAGAAATGGATTCTTAAAATACAAAACAAAAACCCACAGGAATTAATTTAACACCTGTTGTTCATGAGCCCGTAATAATAAGAACTCATTTTGAATAATATTCATTCAGAGTTATAACATCATCCGAATTACAAATCGGGCATTCGGGTTTCTCCTCCTGATAATTGTTAAAACTGGCCTGGCAGTTTTGGCATTTATACCAATTTTCATCAAAATAGATATCACCACCTCTGAAAATGATATCACGTCCTTCGACAAACGCCGTGGCCACTTTATTCCGTGCTTCCTCATAAATACGGGTAAGAGTTGGCCTTGAAACATCCATGTGAACTGCAGCCTGTTCCTGCGTCAAATTTTGATAATCGAGCAGGCGTATGGCTTCATATTCTTCAAGCCGCAGCACTACTTCGTTCGATTTACGGCCACGTACACCATACACCGACATTCCCTTAATGACCGGGGGAACCTGTATTCTTCTGTTTCTTTTTTTTCTGGGCATATTATAGTGAATTTAATTTACTTAATAAATAATGGTCTACCAAAACAAGTGCAGCCATTGCTTCTACAATAGGCACTGCCCTGGGCAATACGCAAGGATCGTGCCTTCCTTTAGGATGTATCGTTGTTTCATTGTTGCTTTTATCGACCGTACGTTGCTCTTTCAGCAATGTTGCAATAGGCTTAAAAGCCACCCTGAAATAAATATCTTCACCATTTGAAATACCACCTTGTATACCCCCTGAGTTATTTGTTTTTGTCCGGATTCCCTCCCCTGTTGATACAAACAGGTCGTTGTGCTGAGAACCCGATAACCTGGTTCCTTCAAAACCAGATCCATACTCGAAGCCTTTCACAGCATTTATTCCCAACATGGCAAATCCAAGGTCGGCATGCAGTTTATTAAAAACAGGTTCGCCCCATCCGGCAGGCACCCCTTTCGCAACACATGTAATAACACCTCCAACCGTATCGTGATCCCGCCCTGCAGCCTCAATACGTGCAATCATTTTGTCTGCAGTTTCAGCATCAGGGCATCTTACAATAGATTCTTCTGTTTTAGACAAATCCAGACCGGTATATGATTTTTCCAGCACCACCTCTCCTACTCTGGATACAAACGCTTGTATTGAAATCCCCTGAATATCCAGAATCTGACGTGCAACAGCTCCGGCAACTACACGCGCAATGGTTTCACGAGCTGAAGACCTGCCTCCTCCCCGGTGATCGCGGGTACCGTATTTCTTTATATAAGTATAATCTGCATGTGATGGACGGTAAACATCTTTTAAATCGTTGTAGTCGTTGGAATGCTGATCTTTATTCCAAACTATAAAAGAAATTGGAGTGCCCTGTGTTTTACCTTCAAATATACCGGAAAGAAATTCCACCTTATCGGGCTCCTGCCGCTGTGTTGTAATTTTTGACTGTCCTGGCCTTCGGCGGGACAATTCATGCTGCACAAGATCAATATCCAGTTCAATACCTGCGGGGCAACCATCAATAATACCCCCTATTCCCCTTCCGTGGGATTCACCAAATGAGGTGAGCCGAAATATGTTTCCGAATGTATTCACAAATCACAAATGTTTAATATGGTAACAATATTTATTCTATTTTGTTGTTTCTCAAATTCGTAGAATTTTAAGTAATCAAAAATATTTTTAATCTTAATCTCTTTGTTGTAATAAACCACAAGATAAAGGAACCCCGTTCTCCTTTACAAACAGCAGGAAAACGGGGCCAATTTTAACTTATGAAAGTACAAAAACAAATATGGCTTAGCATCCGCAACCACAACCATGATTATGATCATGATCGTGCGGCTCGCATTCGCCGTCACCACAGCCACCACTGCCGCAGCCACAACCACCTCCTGAAAGATACTGAGCAAGTTCTTCATCCGAAGGTTGCCTTACACCTAGTACCTTTCCCGTAAAAAAAAGATCTTCGCCTGCCAACGGATGATTGAAATCCATTTTAACAGTTTCTTCGTCTATATTTAATACCTGTCCGTTCAGGCGCTGTCCATTGCTGCTCATCATAGGAACCACATTTCCAACGGCAATAAGTTCATCATCAATTTTGCCATCAACCATAAATACATGCTTTGGCAATTCAACAATGGCATCCTCATTTATTTCTCCGTATGCCTCATCCTTGGTTAAACGGATAGTAAACGCTTCACCTTCTTTCATTCCAGCCAATTGTGATTCAAACTTTGGAAGCATTAAACCTGCACCATACAGAAATTGCAACGGTTGTTCTTCAGTTGCCTTTTCTATCAGTTCTCCTTTCTCATCTTCAATGTGCAAATCATAGCTCAGCGTAACCATTGAATTTTTCGATATTTCCTGCATAATTTTCAATTTATTTTAAAGTGCAAAGTAACACTTTTTACCCAACAGAACAAAATACCAATTTGTCTTTAATTAATAATTTAAACAAATAAAGATTTTAAAGGGTTGAAGTGTTTTTAATAATTTCTTTTTTTTATACTTAAGTTATTAACAGCCAAATAATTTATTTTCGAAATTCATTCTGAATCCAATTGGGTTTTATGCCTCCTTTATCACAAAGAATTTTTCAATACTTTATTACTTTCTCTGTATATATGTAGTCAGGAGTAATTGCTCTAACATAATAAGTTCCCGAAGGTTTACTTCCCAGCGATGAGATATCAATAATTTTCTGTGAAGTCACCTGCTGATAATATAAACGCCTTCCTACCTGATCAAATATTTCAACGGATCCAGTACCTTCTGGGACTTCCACCTGGAATATGTTGTCTACAGGATTCGGAAACACCTTAAAACCATTGTTTTGGACCTTTGAAAAAACCGGGGCTGAAGTTAGGCTGCCCAGGGTAAAACTATCGATACAAAAATATGCAGGGGTATTCATTCCCCAGTCACCTGTATCACTTGATTCCATTGAAAAATGAATCTCTTTCACTATTCCAAGAGAGGTTAAATCAAGCCAAAGCCATTTCCTTACAATATAATCTTCCTGAGAACTATCAGACCTGAAATCGGCCAAAAAGAACTCAACAACCTCAGTTTTTTGACCATCAGCATCAGTACCTGACAGCAGAAGTTTAAAATAATCGGGATCATTACCATTCATACCACCAAACTTTTTTGTAAATCCCGATCCGTTTAACATGTCAAGATATGCATATACAGAGTTTGTAATATAAAAGCCTTCGATTTTTACAGGCTCTTCAAATTCAAGTGTTAATTCTCCTGAACAGTAAATCACTCCGTAGTTTTCTGAATTCTCTGCACCCATGCCTGTTATAGCACTGTACTGATTGCCATAGCCGGAAGTAATTGTATCTTTCATGTTAGATACTGCAAAACCACTCCATACATTATATTCGGCGTTAAACTCATTTGGAAACCATATTTCTCCGCTGTAAAATCCTCCGGATCCATCGGAGCCATTATAGATGGAGTCAGGAGGAAGTATTATATCCTCAAAAGTAGCTGTTTGTTGGGCTTTTGCAGAAAACAGGGCTGCCCACATGCCTGCGAAAAGGTAGATTTTTCTCATTGTAAAATGTTTTGTAATGAAACAATTAATTTTACAATACCAGAAACCAAGGGAATAAAAAAAGGCAAATTACCTCAAGCTCTTTTTCCCGAAAGCTTACGATATTGTTTATATCCGGAACGGCAGGTCTTCTGGCTCTCCCCAATTGGCGGCGGCCTTCCCATCCCGATAGCTATCGCGACAGTGGCTGAAATTGCTGCCAACATGAAAGGATTACAGCTGCGGGTACAGCTCCGGTTTCTCACCGGATTCCCTTAAATCCCAATATGGAACCATTCCACTGCTAAAATAAGTTATATTTTTCACCTAAACCTAAAGTCTGATGGATTAATGCCTGTTTTAAATTTATCAATTAACTTTCCTGTTTGGGAATAACGAAAAACAATCGCATCCTGAGTATAATCTATTGCATTGGCAACATAAACATCGTTGGTAAGGGGATCAATTGAAAGGTTGTAAAACAGCTCAATGTCACTTTTTAAAAATGCCGAATCGGGCAGTTGCCGGCTCTCCACATGCATTTTATATACATGCCGGTTCAGGAAATAAACTGTATCGCCGGTACCATTTATTTTAAGATGCGAGGGTGCATCGTTTGCATTGAACCGGTATATCTGCTCAATGGTTTGTGTTTCTGTATCTATCCTGCTAATTGCAGGCGCTTCATTGCCTGAGGGAGAACCCTCATAACCCCCATCCGAAAACACCCACAGCTTCCCGTTAATATCAACTGCCAAATCCTTTGGCTGCAAAGGCACTTCCATTTCAGCAACCAGTTCATCTGAACGTGTATCAATTACCAGGATACTCTGTCCGTATGACCAATGTGAGGCATAAACATAATCGCCAATCTGCACCATCTGTTCTGCAGTATAACCGTTTAAACCAACAGAGCCTGTAACATCAAGCGTACTGGGATTAAAAACAGTTAATTCATTAGCGTGCAAATCTGAAATATATGCCTTTTGTTCTGATACTATATGTATATACCGGGGAGAAGACAAGCCTGTAATATTCCCCTTAAATTCGACTGTGACGGCATCCACAGAAACCACCTTCCCTGAATTATTTACAACAATAAACAACTTGTCATCATACCGGTTCAATGATTGCACCACATCACCCAATGGCACATTATTGCGTGCATAAAATATCCTGTTGGCAACTTTCTTATCACCTGTATGGTAAAATGAAAGAGATCCATTGCTGCTCATAAAGTTTCCTTCACAAGCAATAAAAACACCCTGGCTTGTATCAAAATCAAAATATACCGTTTCAACCGGATCTTTGGAACATGACCATAAAATTGCTGTCGCTACTACTAGTAAAAATAATTCTTTCATTTTTCCCTGTTAAAAGTTAATGCAACTCCAAATGAATAAAATCTGCCTGGCATAGGCCTCCATAAAATACTTTGGTAAGTCTGATCAAATAAATTATCGATAGTGAGTTTTAGGTTCAGGTTTAATTCATCCCGCTGAATATATTTTGCTGCAGATAATTTTCCAAGTACATAGGGATTAAGTGCCTGTTCAAAAGGAGTTTCCATATTACTTGAAGTAGTATAACGTTTCCCAATACCGCTCAAATCGAACTTCAGGGTAAAGCCTTGCCAGGTGCTGCTGACATAAAAACTGCCTTTATGCCTGGGTATATAAATTACCTGTTTGTTTCTGGAGGCATCCGCCGAATGAACAGCTTTCTGGTTTGTAGTTCTGGTATATGAATAATTTCCTCCTGAACGCAAACGGATACTTCCAGTTTGCAGCGAAGCGTTGTATTGGTATTCCAGGCCTCTCGACAAAACATCTTTTATATTATTCGCCTGCCAGTAATAGGCACCGGTGGTTGCAGGCTGCCAGGTTATCCAGTTTTCGATTAACGACACAAAACCTGTTAATTCATTGCTGAAACTGGCCACTTCATTTCCAAAGCTTGCTGACAGCGACAAATCACCAGTGTAACCATCTTCCGGCAACAGGTCGGGATTACCCCCAGGAATCCAAAATAAATCATTAAGAGTAGGCTTACTAAAATTACGGGCTGCATTTGCCCTCACAATTAAAGGCCAGGATCGTAAAAATTGCCATTCAATGCCTCCGGAAGGAATCAGGGGCATCATCCGGTCATCGTAATAATCGGCACGCATCAATACATACAATACAAATCTGTCTGAAGGTTTTATATGCATATTCAGCATAACGCTGGTCTCTGTTCTGTCTTCCTGATATCCGGTTCCTGTTATATGGTTGAAAACATCCACCTGATAATAATTAGCATTCAAACTAAAAGTTGCATAAGTTTCATCATCAAATTTTCTAAAAATCCTTAGATGGTTTAAAAAACCTGTTTCCCGGCTTTCTGATTCTTCATTTACAAAACCAAAGGCAGGAGTAGACCTGTGATAATTCAGCCGTGTGGTATTAATGCCGGTGAAAATATGGTAATTTAAAAAATCGGTATATCTTTTCCAGTCATACTGGGCTCTGAACTGCAAATCGGACTGCAATTCATCACGCGGGCTTCCCTGATACGACATAAGCTGTGGTAAGTTCCTGTCACTTCCCTGCAGCCAAAGCCGAACCCCAGAGACATTATCCAGCGCATGTCTTAGATAGAATTCCTGGAGCACGCCTCTTTTACTATAACCGGCATTTTGTAAGGTATCTTGTCGGTTGGGTATAACTCCTGTATTATAAAAAGGGAAATTGTTATCGGCAGTTTCAATAAACAACCTGGTGGACGACTGAAACTGGTTATTTCCCAGAGTTACTCTTAAAAAAGCCTTTCCTGTGCCAAATGACCCTGTCTCGGCCATTCCCTGCAATCCGAATACAGAACTCCAGTCGGGCAAATTTTCAAGGTGAATGCTTCCTCCAAGTGCTCCGCTTCCTTTTGTCATTGAACTGCCACCATGCAGCAAGTACATGCCATCGGTAAAAAAAACAGGTACCAGCGACAAATCAGCCATGCCACGCATGGGAGAATTCAGACTCATGCCATTCCAATAAACCTGGGTATGGGTAGCAGCCGCACCCCGAAAACTGGCTGTCGCTGTTGAGCCACGCCCATATGATTTAATAAAAACCGGCGTATAATCCGATATCAGCTCCGAAAGATCGGCAGTAACATAAGAAGCCCTTTGCATTGAATCGGGCCGTGTAATTTTCAGGCCTGCGTCTTCCAACCTCCTTTTTGCCAGTATATTTACTTCCCTTACATGAACAGTATCAGGAATAAACTGGCCTTCCACAGTAATATATGCCAGCATGAACACCAGAAAACAAAATGTGTTCAGGAACTTCATCGTTTAAGAATTTTATGCGTTTCTGTCATTTTTCCGTTGTAAAGGACTATTTGATAAAGTCCGGGTGGAAGTAATGAAAGATTCAGGTTAACCGGTAACTGTATAAACGATTCATCGATGAGAAGGTTCCCGCCCATGTCAAAGAGTTTGATTCCCGCTTTCCTCAAATTCATGATTCGCCTGTTGCTGAAATCAACAGATAAATGACTACCAGCCGGATTTGGAAAGATTTTAAAAAACTTTGCAGGCTCTGAAACAGATGTTACAAGAGGTTCGATAACGAGAACAGCATTATTCCCAG
>OBJA01002264.1_pt1 | contig 11385 bp, 10 predicted proteins | sample 1519751 | NCBI WGS metagenome assembly OBJA01 (sample SAMEA3881238, study PRJEB22517) | soil metagenome | biome: lake sediment; feature: soda lake sediment; material: sediment, water from around vicinity | place: India | collected 2013-12-23 | depth 3 m
ATACGTACATTGACTGAGCAATTTGCTCATGAGCTGGGGACAGTAGCTTACACGAAAAGACTGCGCAGAACGCGAATCGGCAACTTGAGTATTGATGCTGCAGTTAGTCCAGCCGACTTAACGGAAAAAAACTGGCATGAATCATTATTACCTATAGGTCAGTTACTGTTAGACGAACCTCGGATATTTCTTTCAAAAACCCAAGCTAGTGCTTTCTCAAGAGGGGGAAGAGTCGATTTAGATATCTCTCAGAGACCAGATTTTGTAACTAGCCGTCTGTATGTCTTTACTGAGCAGATCAGTGATCTCAATAGAGATGATGTTTTTTTAGGAATAGGTCTGCTGAAAGGGCAAATATTAATACCTGAAAAAGTTTTTATATGATAAACGATACCATCCCCGCTACAAACTGTTCTGAGATTAATGATTACAATGTGATAACAATGGGTACTTTTGATGGTGTTCATATTGGTCATCAAGAATTGATCAGAAAAGTCATTGAAAGAGCAAGAAAAAATAATGGTAGGGCTTATGTAATAACATACTACCATCACCCGAAAGAGACCTTTAACCCAAACTTAGGATCCTACTTGCTCACAGAAAAAGAGAGGAAAACAAAACTGCTGCAAGACTTAGGGGTTGACTGTATAGCATATTTGCATTTTGATCATGAGATGTCAAAAATGGCAGCGGAAGATTTCATAAGAAAAATTCTCCATGACCAGTTTAAAGCGAAAGAGATAATTTTTGGTTATGATTGCCATTTTGGACTTGAGCGGAAAGGGGATTACAAGTTCCTGAAGAGCCACGAGAAAACTTACGGCTATAAATCATTCATGGTTAGACCGGTTTTGTATAGAAGAAGGGTGGTAAGCAGCAGCTTGATCAGAAACCTGATTCGCGAAGGTGATGTTGAACGAGCAGCTTTTTTCTTAGGAAGAAATTATGATCTTCATGGTAAAGTCGAGCATGGGGACAAGATTGGACGAGTCATAGGTTTTCCGACCATAAACATATCACCCTCAGACAGTATGAAGCTGCTTCCTGCCACCGGGGTCTATTTTGGAAAAGTGCTAATTGATCACCAGGAGTATTTTTGTTTGACTAATGTTGGCTATTCACCAACCCTGAAAAATACTGAAAATAAAAGGGTAGAAGGCTATATACTTGACTATGAAGGGGACCTGTATAATAGATCGGTGATAGTCGAGTTTATGAAGAAAATCAGAGAGGAGAAATCTTTTGCGGCAATTGATCGTTTGGTTAAAGCAATCGAACAGGATGTAAAGGTGGCCCGTCAATACATTCAGGATTTAGCTCAGATCAAGAGGAGAGAGGATGTCACAACTGAGATTGATTAGTAACTCCTCTAAGAGAGCACTCATTGATACTAATGATTTTTTAAATAGTCTGTCAATCAAACAATGGCTGCCTTTCTTCAGCGCTTGCATTTTTTTAGGGTGGAATGGTATACAGATTGTTTTTTCTCTGAATCTGATACTCTCCTTCATAAATACTAATTCAATGACCTATTTGATAATAAACAGCATAAACTATAATAGTAAGGCAATTCCTGTTTACATCTTTTCAGTTCTCAGCTTCATCCTGTTCTATTGGATTCTTCATTGCTTTTTCGAGGTCGGTCTTGATTTCTATCTTCGAGGTCAAGTCAAAACGGATCTTAGAAAGAGATTGAAGAGGGAAATCGTTGCTGTTTCACTGAATTTTTTAACACCAAGCCTGCTAATACTGCTTTTTCTCGTCGTGACTATGACTTCAGCTCTTCTCTTCTATGTGTTTAGTATTGTTGCCGGTTCTGGATTTGAAGTCATATTTATTGATGGATTTGAAACAGTCGCCTTTCGATTTGTTATTGTTGCAATCTTTTTCACGATCGTGATTTTGACCTGGCTTACCGATAATGTTTTACCTGAAATGACAAAAGGTTTCAGCTTTAAAACTGCCTTGCTAAGAGGTTATGTATACAACTGCAGGTATAAATTTCAGTTCTTCTGCTTCTATCTGATCAAATCTGTTTTAGTTGTGATAACCATTTTTGCTTTCCAGTACATCTTGAGACACCTTTTCTTGCCATATTTTGTGATGCTAGAGGCTAACTACTCTATCAGCCTTCTTGTTTTTTCGAGCTACATACTTAATTTTGAAGAATTAATGATAAATGTAGGGGTAATCTTTTTAATGTTTCTTACATCGCTTGTAATATTTACCCCAATTATGGCACCCTTTTATCTCTTTCAAAGATTTTTACTTCAACGAATCAAAAATTTATCAGAGTAAAACTATGGGTCAATACTTCTGCAAAGAGTGTGGTTATGAATCATCCAAATGGACAGGAAAATGTCCTGCCTGTGAGAGTTGGAATAGTTTTAAAGAGGTTAAAGAGATCACTTTAGCTGGTAAATCTTGCTCAAATAGTGGAAGAGGGGGTGTTGTTGAAGGTGATCAATCAGGAAAGTTAGAGCAGATCCATGAGATCGAAGACACTAACGAATCACGCATAAAAACGGGCATCAGCGAGTTTGATGGGGTGTTGGGTGGTGGAATAGTATCAGGTATGGTTGTTCTAATCGGTGGTGAACCGGGGATAGGAAAATCGACTTTGATGTTACAAGTAGCTAATGAGATAGCAAAAACTGGGAAGAGATCTCTCTATATATCAGGAGAGGAGAGCCGTCATCAAATCAAGTTACGAAGTAATAGAATGGGTATCGAAAAAGCCGCTTTGTATCTATGTTGTACAAATCAGATCGAGAGTGTTTTTGAAGCAATTTCGAAAGTAGAACCAGAAATAGTAATTGTCGATTCCATACAATCAATTGGTAGTGACAACCATAATGGAGCACCAGGATCATTCACGCAAATAAGGGAAGTTACATCTCTTCTTACGAGAATTGCAAAACAGAGAAACCTGCCGATATTCATTATAGGTCATATAACGAAGGAGGGTGCGGTAGCTGGTCCGAAGTTAATCGAACATCTTGTCGATACTGTTCTGTATTTCGAAGGGGATGTAAGTAACCAACTTAAAATTCTAAAGACGACCAAAAACAGATTCGGTTCGACTAACGAGATTGGCGTCTTTGAAATGACCGGCAAAGGGTTAGTCGAAATGAAAAACCCATCCGGATTATTTGTGCAGGACAAAGAGTTAACAGCAGGTGCTGCAATCGGTTGTGTGCTTGAAGGCTCTAGGAGCTTCTTGTTGGAAGTTCAAGCGCTTGTATCTCCATCTATTTATGGTACTGCTCAAAGAATAGCGATGGGACTGGATCAAAAAAAACTTGCTCTGATTCTTGCAATAATTGAAAAGCACTTAGCCTTAAATATCAGGCAATGTGATGTTTTCGTGAACCTGGTAGGGGGGTTAAGGATTAGTGAACCTGCTATAGATTTAGCTTTAGTTGCTGCAATTGTCTCTAGTCATGAAAACAGACCACTGAAGCAGAACACCGTTTTTATCGGAGAGGTCGGTTTAAACGGAGAGATTAGACCAGTTCCGTTAATTGATAAGCGTATAAAAGAATCAATCAAACTTGGTTATGAAAGTATAGTAGTTTCCGAGTTAGCAAGTAAGGAATCTACCCCTTTAGATAGAGTAGTAACCTGCTCCTCTCTTTCTTCAATCTACCCGATGCTCTTTGATCGAGAGTAAACTTAACAGGGGGGGGTATGTTAAGGCTTAATAAAGGAAATATTTCCATTATCTTACGAGGACATCATGAGAAAGTTTAATATGTTACTTCTTTTACTGCTGTTAATAAGTTGCAGTAAGGATAATAAGTTTATCCCTGACGTGCAGTATACTAACAGAATTTTACCATTAGCGATTGGTAACTACTGGGTGTATACCGATTCTGTCTTCACAATAGGGCAGACTGCAACAGTCGATACAACGAAATTTGGCATAACGGGTTATAGGCATATAACCTATAATAACCAAAGAGAAACAGTTTATTATTGGAATTGGTACAATATGCCGGAGGATATACCGCAGAGAAGAAGGAATCTGGTTAGAAATGAAGAGGATGGACTGATGTACTATGGACAGGTAATCGGTTCTGCAGTGTCAACGATAAATCGTAGCCTCTTTATTAAATATCCAGTTGTTGTTGGTAATGAATGGCCATTTACTGGGGGGTATTCGATAGAAAACATCTCCGTATCGACCCTATTTGAAACCCCCGTCGGAGTTTTTGACTGTTATGTTTACTCTGTTACACCACCTTATTCAAATCGAGGTCATGAAGGTTCCAATATCCAATCATTGGTACACGAAACTTTCGAAAGATCAGAATATGCAAATCTGCCACAAGAGCTCTATTATTCCCCCGAAGTGGGGTATGTGGGCATGATAGTAAGAAACGAGGGGACTATTGTTTACAAGAAAACACTAATTGATTATTACGTTCAGCAGGAAGATGAAGGATTGATGCGGTTTCCGGACCGTTTGCTTACTCCCCATTGATCTCTGTTTGTGTTTATTTATACAGAGCACTGCGAGCAATCTTTTCTCCCATTTTTACGGTAGTCTCATAGGCTAGGCGTGAATTCTGTAGTAGATCTTCGTCTATAATGACTGTGTTACTTTTAAAAAGAAGAACAACTGATGACCCCCCAAATTTAAAGTAACCCTTCTCTTCCCCTTTTCTAATCAGCTGTCTTGGTTTATAAGTCTGGCGGATCGCTCCAACAAGTGTTGCACCAACTTCAACCATAATGACTTTATCAAAATAGTCACTTTCGATGATAGTATATTCCCGCTTATTTTTAAAGAATGTTTTAAACTTCTTTTGAATAGAGATAGGGGAGACGGAATAGTATTTCCCTTTTATCAGCTTGTGTAGTCCCGGTACTCCATCAACAGGGAAGTGGAAGCGATGATAATCTGCGGGGGTTAATCTGACGACTAACATATTGCAGTGCTAAAGAATCATCATTCAGGAATTCAATTAAAGAAAAATCATAACCTTTAATTACGAAATGCTGATCTAACTTCAGATTCTGAAATGCTAGAAGTTTTCCGTCAGCAGGGGAAACAACAGAGCTCGGCAGCTTATCGATTTTCCTTGCTTGCGGGACAAGTTTTCGGTAAAAGAAATCGTTGAATGAGCGGAAATCTTTCAATCTCTTCTGGCTCTCATCCATGTTGATCTCAAACATTTCAATGAAAGGTTTTATCTTACTTACGGATACTGCTGAATCCATATATCTGCCGTAGATTTGGGATAGAGCTTTCTGTTTGATTATTGACTCCAAGGCAATATTCCCCAATGGGTCGTGATATAGCCATTTCAACCACCGTTCTGCCGGTATCTTTTCCTTTTTCAACAGTTGTGATTCCCTTTCTATGTAATAGATAGAGGGGATTCTTTTATAGTATTGGCCTGGAAGTCTTGGTTGCAACATCACTATGACATTAAACTCCTTACTGGGATGGCAATGTGTTAATCAAAAAGGTGAAACGAAGAGTAGAGAGAATTGTACCACCAACAATGAAAACCAGTATCAGAAACTTAGTATAGTCTTGAGCTTTAAGTGTTCCCAGAAACATCGGGTCTCTTGCCAAGTATGCAGAAGCGCCATATAACTCTTCGCCAATCAAGGTATAATCACATGTAGTTATAAAGAACGGTATTTGTGTAACCGAATCTGACCCGGCTATCTGAACTGCACCTTGTGAGTTACCCGTTTCTGTCATTATCAGCGCTTCGGCAAAAAACACCCCAAGAAAGAAATTTACCACAGTTTTATTTCTAATCATGATCCCGTTAACACCGGCAACGAAAGCAAACTGATCCCCAGCGATGTAGAAAATGTCGTCACGATTGAAAGTATCAGGTCTACCTGCAGAGATATGAGACTCTTTTACTGTTTCCATAGCAACCGGTAATACTATATAATCTGCAACAGGGACCATTACCCGTGTGTCATACTCTGCTGCTTTACGGGCTACATGACTCAGAATCGATAAAGCTGCTAAGGTCGCTATATCCTCAATATACCCTATACCGGGGACAAAAAGGACAGGTTTCCCCATTTCTGTTGCTCTCCCTATGGCATTGTCGATCTCTTCTAAACCGGCTATAGGTCTGATGTACAGATTTTTACCTTTTTTTGCAATAGTGATCATAGTAAAAACTAGTAGGCCAAAGATTAAGGATGCGATCAATGTAGGCAACTGCTCACTGTTGAACCAATCTGAAGTGGGGAAAAGATAGGTTTCACCATTCGATACGAAGATTTCATCTTGAGAGAATAATGCCTTTCCATCTGATCTAATAAAGATATACTCAAAACTCCGTCGGTGTCTCTCTCTTAAATCTGAAATGAATCTCATGCGTCTGCGGTCGTTCTCTTTGCTATTTGCCTCTACTAAGAAAGGGTTAGATCTTTCCATATCAATTCTGCTTTGATAGTATTCAATGTAATAGTTTAACATTGCAATCTCACTTTCATCTGCAGTGGAAATCTCTTCCTGATATGCTGCTACTTTCTGTTCGAAAAACAAAAGATCATTTTCAATTTCATGACCAAAGATGTTTGTAACCACATTACTTTGTGCCTCTTGATCATAAGTAACAGATACTGTGTTATCTAGCAGTATAAGGTTTGTGTTCAAATCTACTCTGTCAATCCCTTTAAATATTGACGTTTCATACGGTATGTGATCATCAAAACCACGTAAAAATGGGCTAATAACTCTTGCTAAACGAAAATCGGCTTCAGCTTTTGATCTCTTGTACAGATAGTAGTTAAACTCCGATACTGTATCTTCATTCACGATCAATTCACCGAATTCAATAAACCCAAACTCATCATTATATCTCATTGTCTGGGTCAAAATATGTTGCTCTCCATCAGTATGGTTGCTGTAGTCTGGTGTTATAACCACCTTAAGACCGTTTGAAACAATCTGCTGGTTTGGTATCCTAAGGCTTAATTGCTTATCAAGGTAAAATTCATCTATCACCTGGATAAGATTACCTTGGCTGTCATAGAATCTAAAAATAGCACTTAATAAACGATGATCAAGGTTATCATTATAGTCATAATTTATCATCATTCTAGTTCTGGCGCGATTACTAAATGATGCCTGTGTAAGGAAAACAAGTGGTTTACCAAAAATAAGATGATTATAGTCCCCTTTATCGTCAGGTTTGTCAATTACTTTATAGGGGGGGATAGTTGGTTTATCGTCGCTGGAAAGTACTCTTGGTGCTACTATATCAGAGAAGGTTTCATGACCACTATAATCTGTAAAAGAGAGAATAAAACGGTAGCTGCTGGCTTGTTCCAGATCGATAGAAAAAAAAGATTCGTCCCCAACAATTTCGATACCATTATTATTTACTAAGACCTGCCCTGTAATTGTTGAAGGGTAAGGGAATGATGAAGGGGAAGCATAGATAAGTGAAGCTGGGTTAGACAAGGTATCGACGGACAACCCAGAGTTTTCTGCACTTAAAAATTCCTGCATTGCTTCATTGTCCCTTGACGATACAATGTAAATATTCCTGTAGAGAAGGTCATCTGCAAAAGCGGGATTACTCCACTCGAACTGTATTGCACCTGTATCTTTCAGAACAACCACCTCAAACTTTTCAGGCTTTGCAGGTTTATTAGGTTCAGGGATACCGGACACAAGTGGAGCATAGGGCAAGAACTTTCGCTGCTGATTAACCGCCAGGACTGTATAATAGTAGGTTTTACCTGACTTCAACATTGAGTACATGCCTTCAAAACTTCTCAAAGGTAAGCCAGCGTATACAGTTCTTTCAACTTCACCGTCTTCGGTTGCATTCTCTTTAACAATTGGACGTGAACGATAATAGAAATCGTCTTTATCAATAACCCCCAATATTGTATAGTGATTCAGATAATTACTGTAGACATTGATATCACGAGGCATGAATCTGTAAAGAGGGCTATCATTTGCTTGTTGAGCTTCTCTGCGCAGTTTTCCCGGAGAGTAAATGCTAACGAAATCAGAAAAATCTCTATCACTGTAGAACATTTTTGGCGAGCTGACACCCAAAATCGGGTCTACCTCCAAACTGGCAATATGGAAAAGACTATCAGGACTAATTCCACGATATACTCTGTATTCGATTATCCGCTGTTCTTTCGGAAGTGGAATCCAAGAAAGAATGAGACCGGTACCATCATCATACGGGATGTCATTAACTTGCAAATCAGCGACTATCCCCTTTGCTAATAAATTGTCTTTTGTATCTGAAGCAGCGTGAAGCTGACAGTTTGAACAGAGAAGAGTGATGATAATCACTTTAACAGACAGAAGCAGTAAAAATGAGGGCTTGAAGCACGTAGTTTTCATATTAACTCCGCATTATAACGTATGATTACAGCTATCGCCCCTTTAGAGCGAAGATTGATCGAATAGAAAAAGCCTGATTGTTAACAACCACGGAGACACATATTCAGATGTATCTCCGTGGAAAACAAATATGTCGGTAAATTAAATACGTATGAGGTTTAAGACATCCCCAACAAGAAACTGGATTCTACCAATCAGCAGGGATAGACGAGCCATTACAGTGTAGCCAAACGATGCACCAAAACCTATCATCATAAACCAGACACCAACCTTAGTGAACTTCCCGTAAACCCCTTCGTGAGCTTTAGAGAAGAAGAAATAGAGCAGAATCGTGACTGTCCCTAGAAAGATGATAAACGTGTCTATGTGTCTGATGGGAAGCATAGCGCTTCTTAGTTGCACCAGAACACCGGCGTGCATTGACATTGGTACACCTAATCCCACCATACCCATACTGAAAGCGATAGGGTAACGGGATAACCAGCTAAGTTTTCTATTAAATCTGAAAATATAGAAAATACCTAACATGACTGGGATTAAGAGAATAAACTTATGCTGTAAAACGATAGGAACATAAACGTAGGGAATAAAAACTCTTTGATAAACCAAGGGGATGCCATATCCGGCTGAAACACCGATAAGGAGGTGCTCTGCGAAGCGATAGAAAGGATTATCTTTATACAGAAAAGAGAATATTGACAATGTCAGAAAAGCGGCAACCAGGTTACTTATATTTTGAAACATCGTCCCTCCTTATTGAGCCTTTTTTTCTTTTTGCTTTTCGACGAAGTATCCGATATTGCCTAAAATGATGAAGACAATAATCAAGATATGAGCAACGGTCTGGGCATTCATACCAACCCTTGCTTGCTTAAACTTATAGGGTACAGTATCGTCTGTAATTGAGACATGCTGAGTACGGGCAATATCACGGCTGAATGGTTTTCTTTGAGCTGCAAACAAGTCGACCATTTTTTCATATTCTGCGGCACCTTTCAGCCCGGCTAACATCCCAATAAGCTGCCCTGTTTGCAGAAATGGATAAACGTCAGCCGCCATAACAGCAGTTATCCCAGCCGCTACATTTACACCGAACCTTGGTCTAGCATAGGTAAACCATGTACCCCCCCAATTTGAACCGGAGGTTTCGATTACTAACTGCAACTCGTTGTAGTTTTTAAGGCCTTCCATCATTGGCAGATTTGCTACCTGTCTCCCTTCGGAATCAGTCTCTACAGCTTCAGCTATATCGTCACCCATACCCAGGATGATCGGCAAATATAGTGCGCCCGGTTTAAAGCCTAGATTAATATAATTAACACCCGAAACAACATTTTCAAACTCCTCTTTCACTGTATTTATCGCATAATCAACAAGAGGAGCGGCAGTTGCCAAGAAGCAAATTGTAAAAACTTTTACATCACGAAGGAAGGCATGTCTCAAAATAGCCACCTCCATAGGGAAAAGTTCGGGCATAGTTGAGGCATCATGCATGAAATTGATTAGGATAGCCCTGTCTTCTCTGCCTGCAAAGGAATCTATGAGCTGATAAATATTTTCAGTCGGTTCTGTAGTATAAGTTTTGGAGTCAAAGACCACCAACAAAGGTATGGTGATAGCCAAGGCTATCATCAAGTATATCCAGCGTCTGTCTAAAGCCTGTATTCTATCGAATAAATTCATAATACCATCTCCTTTTTAGTCTCTGCCACCCAAATAGGTGCGCTCAATTCCGAGCAAGATTTTCAATGACGTTGCTGTTGCGCCAAGACCAACCCCAATTGAAATACCCCTTTTAGCTGCGAGGTTGGGAACATTAAGAATCCAGTTGGATACTTCAGGTATCCATCTGCTGATAGCCATACCGATGGGGACTTGGGCGAGCATAACAATGATTGCTGCAATCAAAAGCACAGTTGCCTCGGGAGAACGAGCCCGGAAAGCTTTGTAAGCAGCAGAAGCGATGTAAAATGCTAGCAATGAAAACATTGTTGCTGACATCGGCATTTGCATGTACTCGAAAGACCACATGTAAGGTGTACCAGGGTCAGTGCCCCAAATGAATCCTAATGCTGCAATAATAACAATAGAGGATAGGGTGACTATACTATACTGCCAATTTGGGAAGCGGCGTGAGATCTTTGTCCAATGAACCATAAACAAACTCATAATACCAAGAGTAACTGCAAATGGTGACATAGCTCGAGACCAGCTTAAGAACCATTGGTAGAAGTCCACGGCAATTTTATGAGGAATGAAGGCATAGCCAACAAAAAGAAATCCGAGTGAAATTACGATTATTAAAGGTATCTGTCTTTTCATATCATTTCTCCCTATTTGTCAGGAAATATATTTATAAAGAAGGTTAATTGAGCAGTGGTAAGGATTGTACCAGTAATAATACTGATAAGGATAAGAAGCTTGGTCGCATCGACAGCCTTTAATGTTCCCATGATCATAGGTTCTTTTGCCATGTAAGCAGAAGCGCCGTACAATTCTTCACCAATCAAGGTATAGTCGCAAGTTGTGATAAAGAAAGGAATCTGGGTTACAGCGTCAGTACCGGCTATCTGTACTGCACCAATCATATTCCCCGTCTCTGTCATTAACAAAGCCTCTGCAAAATAGAAGCCCATATAGAAGCAGGTTGCACATTTTTCTCTAATCATGACCCCATTTACACCAGCTACAAAGGCAAACTGTTGGTCTGTAATAAAAAAGACACTATTTCTTTCGTATGTATCAGGTCTACCAGCTTCATGGTGTGCCTCTCTAACTATCTCCTGAGCTATAGGGAGTACTATTACATCTCGTACCGGGACATAGATTTTGGTATCATATTCTGCGGCTTTTTTAGCAACATCGCCCAATATAGCCAATCCTGCTAAAGTGGCAACATCAGAAATACTTGAGAGACCAGGGTTAAACATAATGGGTCTTCCCATTTCTGTTGCCCTACCGATTGCATTATCGATTTCCTGCAAACCGGCAATAGGGCGGATATAAAAATCGAAACCTCGTTTTGCTTT
>OBJA01002265.1_pt1 | contig 11383 bp, 5 predicted proteins | sample 1519751 | NCBI WGS metagenome assembly OBJA01 (sample SAMEA3881238, study PRJEB22517) | soil metagenome | biome: lake sediment; feature: soda lake sediment; material: sediment, water from around vicinity | place: India | collected 2013-12-23 | depth 3 m
GTCCATAAACGGAAGGAACGGCAAAGTTTTCATTTTCGACATAAGTAAAAGTGGCACTGGTTTCGGGCGTATATTTCCCGATACAAAGGCCGTAGGCGGCACCATTTGGATTAATAACGCCTGTGGGACCGAGCGTTGCCATGTTGTAAAGGTATCCGCCAAATGAACCGCCATCTTCTTTCACATCGTGTTTATACTTGCCGTCGTAGAAAAAGGTGAATTCGTCTTTGTAAATGTCGCCCATGCCAAATTGGGTGCTGAAAATCCCTGCGGTAAGCGGCCTGGGTGTGCCGGAGACTACAGTCAGTCCGGCATTGGCATTGGCAAAATAATCGCCGCCGGTACCGTGGTCAGATGTCAGCCGCCACGTTTTTCCCTGGTAGCCTTCTGCCGTGTGGTTCCCGGTCAAAAGGTCGTATGGTGTGAGCGCAATGGCCAGAGTTACTGTTTTGGTCACGGTGTTTCCGCCATCATCTTTGGCAGTGAGGGTGGCCACGTAATAGCCGCCTTCCTCATAAACATGGACGGGATCTTTTTCGGTACTGGAATTCCCGTCACCAAAATCCCACGACCAATTCACGGCACTGTGGGTGAGAGCAGTAAACGCCACTTGTTTGTCGCTGACGCTGTGAAAAATCAAGGCAGACAGCGGCAGTACTGGCCGTTCGGATTCGTCTGTACATGATTGGAACAGCATCATCCCAATCATTAGTAAAATAAATGAGAAATGTCCCGTTTTTTTCATAGTTAAAGGAGCTTTGGTTAATAATGAATAGCGTGTATTAATTCGTCTTTCATTTAGAAGTCTGTTCTCATGTTACCGTATCAGGTTGAAAAAAATTTCTGATAAAAATCTTAAGTTCATTTTCAACAAAACAAGCAGGAAAATGATTTGCCGCAAGCACTATTTTTTCTTTCCTTTTGCTTTGGCGTTGAATTTTTCCATAATTTCTTTCCAGGTTGTCAGCATGATGCCGTTATCCCTGAAATAATTGATCACTACCGGGTCGGCAAACAGTTGGGCTTCCCAAACGCGTTGCTGCCACGATCCGGTGATTGATTTCAGGTTGTCGGTTTCAACCGAAGGGTGAAAAATAATTTCGGTGAGCCCGTCATCCAACGAGTTGACCAGGGCCAGAAAATTCGCCCTTTTCATTTCGTAGGTTTTTCCGTCGGGTACGCTGGTAAAATTGTCGAGTTTGGGAAGTTGATAGGAATTGAGCATGCCAATCACTTCCTCGTTAACCGGATAACCAACATCCCGGTACTTTTTCGCAACTTCCGGATTCGATAGGTCAATGGCGTTGGCGGGAATGCGATAGGCTTCGGCTGTTTTCAGGAACACTTCAACAAAGCCGGGCGATCCGTACAAGGTACCCATGTGGGTGTCAATGTGAGTCGGGTTCAGCCCAAGGGCCAGCATGCGGTCAATCTGAGCGCGTATTTCCATTTCAACTTCATGGGGAGAGGCATTCAGAACCACCTGTTGCACACTTCGGTGCATCTTCCCCTCTGCATCAATCAGTCCCGGCACTTGAGCAGGGTCGGTAAGCGTTGGCCAACGGTACGACTTCCATTCGCTGGTCAGGGTGAGGTGGACGCCGATGTCGCCTCCGCGATGTTTTTTTGCCCATTCAATAAATTCGTTTGCATTCGGGCAAGGCATCATCACCGCACCCGAAGTAACGTGGCCATTTTTGATATAATATTCGCCTGCCTGGTTGGCCTCGGGACACATGCCCAGATCGTCCATGTGCAACAGCAATATCTTTTTTCCTTTCGGGAAGCCCAGTTTTTCGGCGTTGGTTGTTCCGGCAGGGTTTTCTTTTATCCAGTCCGGTGAGAAGGCGACGTGTTTGATTGTTTTACCTGTTTTCAGGTGAGAGGAATAGGAGATATGGATTATTCCATCTTTCGACTGAATGGCCGTGGGGTATGAAAATCCGCCGTCCGGGTTGTTTTCCAGGTGTTTTGTCCACTTCCAGCTTTCGCCTTCATCGTCCGACAGGCTCACTGCCAGCCGGTGCCGGCCATTTTCGAGGTCGTTGTAAACCATCAGCAGGTTCCCATCTTTCAGTGTGATGGCGTCAACACTTGCCCCGGGATTTGGCAGCGAAGTTTTCCATGCTGCGCTCCAGCTCATTCCGTCATCGGTGGATTCACTGGCCATGATCCTTCCGGGTGCGTCTCCATTGTCGCGCATGTAGGCCACCAGCGAGCCGTCTTTTTTGCGGATCATGGCAGGCTGGATGTTTCCGCGCCCAACGATTGGCAAACTGGGTTTCCAGGTGTCGCCATTGTCATCCGAAATGGCCGCCAGCGAAAGGTTATACCCGTCTGAATACAAGGGCAGCAAGATTCTCCCCGAGGGTAAAGCCAGCGGTTTGATCCGCGGCATCCAGCCTATTTCCCGCTTCAGCGGGTCGCCTGCTGCTTCAATAATTTGTTTTTCATACTTGGGCGCATAGGCTCCCCAGGCGAGTTCCGGGGTTTGCGCTTCTTTAAATTTTTCCTCTAATGTCTTTGTAAAGTCATTTCCGGGTTTTAGCAGAATAATATCCTGCCATTCCCATTTTGGCGGTCCTTCATTCAGGTAATCCGAAGAGATTCTGGTTTTCAGCAGGGAGTTTTCCCATTGGTTTGCGACAACAACCACCCAAACCAGGTGCAAGCGGCCTTTTCCATCGATAAACATGGTCGGGTTGCAATCCGGGTTGTCGGGCGTATCGGCCAGGATAAAGGGTTCGCCCCATGTTTGCCGGCCTTTCTTCAAACGGGCGCCTTTAATGACCACATCGTTGGCTGTACGTTCGCCAGAGCCTTCAAACCAGCAACTGAGCAAATCGCCGTTGGAAAGCTCCACAATGGCGCTGCTGTGTACATGTTTGTTTTGCTCAGGAAAAATAACTTCGGATTGAAAAAATGGCTTTTGCCCGGTTTTCGCAGGAACCTCTGCCCTTGTGAAAAGCATGTTAAGACAGAGAATGGCAGCCAACACGATGGAGGTAATTTTGCCGGGGCTGCAGGTTGAAAAGCATTGCAGGGAATTAATTTTCATAATTTATCCTTATTGGGTTGATCAATCTTGTGAAAAGAACGAAACTCCTGCCAGCCCCACTTGCCGGTAGCCCGGCTGCCTTTCTGTTATTCGTTGCAGGAAGGACAAAAACTTCTCTAATTTATTTTCTGTCCGGAACAAAAACAAGATATTTTATCAGGGTCTTTTTTGCCTTTTTATAAACCTACAATAACAAAATAACAACTTTTGAGGCGGATGTACTTCTTCTTTTTTAATCAAAATACATGGTTTTTTAACTCAACCACCTGTTTGTTCTGTTTGAAAAATTTGCGCTGTAGCTGGCCGTAAATAAGCCAAAATAAACAAGAAGCTGACAGCCTGGTTTATTGCCGGAAATGTAGTTTGTTCATTTAGAGGTGAAAAAATAATGCAAATTGACTAAAATACCAGAAGCAGCCTAAAAGCTTTTGGTGTTTTTTTATTTAGATTTAATTTGAACAGTGTAAATAAAAAATATTGCTTATGAATGTCCGATTAAACCTGATGTTTCGTTTTGTATCTGCTTTGTTGCTGGTTGCTGTTTTGGGTGTGGATTTGGTCCTGGCACAGCAAAATTTGCCATCGCAAACGCCTGACCGCGTCGTATTGAACGCAACACCTGATCCAACAACTTCACTTGCCGTAACCTGGCGGACCGACATTACGGTGAAAACTGCATTTTGTGAGTTGCAACCCGCTACAGGAGGTAAAGCTATTCCTGAAAATTCGATTTCGTTTCAGGCAAAAACCACGGCTTGTCGTTTTCAATATTTAAATGAGGCAGAGGTGAATGCCAACCAGCATTCGGTCGTTTTGACCGATTTGTTGCCGGGGAAAAAATATATTTACCGGGTTGGCAGCGGGACAAACTGGAGCGAATGGTTTGAGTTTAAAACGCCTGCGGCTGACAGCAAGGATCTTTCATTGATATACTTTGGCGATCCACAAGTTGGGCTGATGACCGACTGGCCAAAGGTTGTGAGGAAGGCCTGGCAAAACTGCCCCGACTGTTCTTTTATGTTATATGGTGGCGATCTCATTAACCGCGCCGGTCGCGACACCGAGTGGCACGAGTGGTTTGAGGCCGGTTCGTTTATTTTTGCAAGCCTGCCACAGGTGATGACACCTGGAAACCATGATTATAAAGATAGGGTGCTCGATCCTCACTGGAATACACAGTTCACCCAGCCAACAAACGGTCCTGCCGGCCTCGGAGGCACCTGTTTTTTTATCGATTACCCGAACCTGCGTGTTATTTCTATCGATTCTGCTGTCGGTTCCGAACTTGAAGAGGAAGAAGGATATCCGCTGACGGCGCAAAAAACATGGCTCGATTCTGTCCTTCAAACGAATGAAAAAGACTGGGTAGTGGTCACCACGCATCTTCCGTTTTATTCGACCAACGCCCGAAGAGACAACCCGCAGCTTCGGAAACATTTTCAGCCGATACTGGAAAAATATAAAGTCGATCTGGTGCTTACCGGCCACGACCACGCTTATGGCCGCGGGCGGGTGTCGGATAACCCTGAAGTGAAGCCCTCGGTTGTTTATGTAGTTTCAGTAAGCGGACCGAAAATGTACGAGGCCGGCAATGTAGCCTGGGCTGAGCGCAGCGGGAGTAACCTTCAGCTTTATCAGGTGATCAGGGTGAATCAGAAAGAGTTGTCTTACCAGGCATATACAGCCGCGGATGAGCTTTTTGACCAGTTTACCATTCACCGGAAAAAAAGTGGTAAAAAGAAGTTCGGAAAATAATGATAGTCAATTAATAAGCAGACAGATGAAAAAGCAATGGGTCGCGGTTTTGATTGTTGGGATGGCTTTGGGTACGGCATGGGCTGTCAGGGGACAGTTTGGGCATGAGCAGGGTGCTGCCTGGGCCGGCGGGATCGGTGCACTGGCTTTGGTGGTGGTTGCCCGGCGAAAAGACTGGTATTCGAAAATGTTGCTGATCGCCTTGTCTTCTGCCGTTGGCTGGGGTATGGGAGGAATGATCAGCTACGGGAAGATCGTAGGTTACGGCCGGGCCGATGATTTCCTGAATGCCTCGTACGGTTTGCTGATGTTATTTATTATTGGCGGGCTGTATGGCTTGCTGGGCGGAGGGCTTACCGGGCTGAGCCTGAGTTCATCAAAACAAAAAAAAGTAGCATGGGCTTCGTTGATCGCGGAAATGACTGCCGGCGGAGTGATTGCCTATTATTTGCTGGTTGCCCAACTCGAAATATGGATGACACCACCGCGCTCGGAAGCCTGGGCGGTTTGTCTGGGAGCAGGAGCCGCGCTGATTTGGTTTTTGGCCCGTCACAGATACAATTCGGCATTGCGGGTTTCATTTTTTTCGGCACTGGGAGCGGGCTTTGGATTTGCCTTTGGAAATTTTTTGCAAATTCTCGGGAATGTGCTTGAAATTCAGTTCAACATGTGGAATGTCATGGAATATTCGATTGGTTTTTTCGGCGGGACTTCAATGGCTTACGGCGTTTTTAGTTCCCGCTGGTCTGAAGAAAATGAGCTGGCAGCGCCCCGGAAATGGGAAAACCGGGTTGCCTTCCTGTTCGTTTTTGTCCTGATTCCGGTGATTGTTTTCCAGCAGTCCAACTCGTTGTCGGGCCCGCTGTTGGGTGGAGATGGGCCGGATTCAAACAATTTGCCATTTACCGGCAGCCTGGCTGCATTGCTGGGACTGGCTGTGATGATTTGGATTGCATGGAACAAGTTACGTCTCACTAAAAATTATGACGAAAAGGCTGTGACGCAGCTGTTTCTCTTGTATCTCGCCCTGTACATCGTTTTCAGTTATGTGGTGAGTGGTGCGTTTGCCGGGAAGTTTCAGCTCAATCATCACTTGTATGTGGTTAATCTTCTGGTTATCTTTTATCTGTTGTTGAAAAAGCGGCCTGCTTTTTTTAATGTCCCGGTCACCGAAATGGACGGGTATGCCTGGTTGAAATGCCTGGTTGTACTCGTGTTGCTGGTGTTTTTGCTGGCGCTGATTTTAGTCGGTATTCATGGCGAAATACCCCATTCCAATTTGCGGTTTACCTGATTTCAGGCTCTCGTTATCGCTTCTTTTTAATGGAATTTTATTCACGTTGTAATTGAATTTTAACGTTTGTGAAATATTGAATCGATTTAGCATCAGTTCAAAGGTTAAAATATGATGCAAACAGACTAAAATTCCACAAGCATCGCCTTTTTTAATTTTCAATATTTGTCTTGATGAATTTTCTGATGAGGCCTCGCGGAGGCAGCTAGTTTTTGTTATAAGGAATGCTTATTTAATACCTAATCTATTTGTCTATGAAAAAGAAAATCTTTCAAATGCTCCTTGCCGGGATATTGGCTTTTCTTTCGGTTACAGCGTTCGCCCAGCTCCAGGTGAGCGGGCTTATTAAAAGCGCTGACGGGGAAGCCCTTCCTGGCGCTACTGTGGTGGTAAAAGGAACCTCCACCGGTGTTTTAAGCGATATGGATGGAAATTACACCATTGCTTTGCCTAATGCGCAATCGGTTTTGGTTTTTTCATTTGTCGGTATGCACGCTCAGGAAATCGCTGTGAGTGGAAGAACTGAAATCAATGTAACCATGCAGCCTCTGGATATCAGTGTGGATGAGGTTGTTGTCACTGCTTTGGGAATTTCAAGGGAAAAGAAGTCGCTTGGCTATTCGGTTTCCAGTGTTAGCAGCGAAGATATGAGCCAGGCCGGAAATGTGAATATGTTGAAGTCGCTCGATGGTAAGGTTACCGGGGTCAACATTGTAAGTTTAAGTTCCGACCCCACTTCTTCTGCTTTAATAACCATCAGGGGAGCCACCGCTATTGCCGGTATTTCAAATAAGGACCAGTCCAACAGGTCGCAACCACTTTATGTGATTGATGGGATTCCTGTTGGTAGCGGGCAGGTTGGAAAATTGGGCGGAGTCGACATCGGTAACAAAATGTCGCAGCTTAATCCAAGCGATATTGAAAGTGTAACCGTTTTAAAAGGCGCCAGCGCTGGTGCACTTTATGGTTCAGAGGCCGGTAATGGCGTTATCTTAATTACAACAAAATCAGGTGCTAAAGGAAAAAAAGGCATTGGGGTGGAAATTACATCCTCTTTAGTTCTGGACAATGTTTACAAGACAATGCCTGTTCATCAGGATTTTTTCCAGGGCGAACGTTACGGCAGCGACTACTATTCCATGGAGGCTAATTCGGCCTGGGGTGCAGCTGTTGGCAGTCCTGAAGCAGCCAAAAATTACACGCAATGGGATTTGCTTGAACAAAAATACTACAGCGGTCCTCTGGTGAAAAGGACGAATGAAGACCGTATTAAAGCGTTTATGGAAACGGGAACCACCTTAACAAATAATGCCAGTATTACAGGTAATTACGATAAAGGAAATTACCGCCTTTCGTTTACAACGCTTAAAAATACCGGTGTCATCCCAAATAATTCCACCACCCGTAATACCGTTAACTTTTCGGGAATGTACAAGTTGAACGACAAAGTTTCGGTAACCACTTCTTTTTCTTATACCAAAGGTTATACACCAAACAAATCGGTTGTTGCCGGGCGCGATGTTCGCACAGGTATCATCGAATTGTTGTATTCCATGTCACCCAATATGGCGCCGATGAGTGAATGGAAAAGGGCAAACACCTGGATTGACGGTTACGAAGGGATTTATCAGAACACGCCGTATATGAGGCAGGCGGGCAACCCGGATGTCAGAACAGACGGTGATCAGGTGAGAAACAACAATCCCTACTGGGTAACTGAAAATAATATCCGCGAATTTGTTACAAGCGAGGTGTTTGGGAAAGTTGAACTTAACTGGCAGATACTCAAACCGCTTAGTTTTATGGCACGCACGGGAGGAGATTTATACACGGTTGGTTTTGAAAAAAGAATTCCATACGATAACCGGGACCGTACCAAGGGCGAATTTGAAGCTTCCAATAATCAGAATGAACGGATTAACACCGATTTGATTTTAACGTTCAACAACTCCTATGGCAAGTTCGATATTATCGCCAACGCCGGATACAACTTCCGCTTTACCAACAATACCGGTTGGTCGTTTTTAGGGCAGAACCTGCTGAAACCAAACGACTTCCGTTTGGATGGTTTAAATAAACAGACGCTGAATTCCTTAAAATACAGTGGTTTTGAAACCGGAAAGTACCAAAGTGTTTACGGAACAGCCTCAATCGGTTTTAATAAAATGCTTTACCTCGATGTTACCGGGCGTAACGACTGGTCGGGCATCACCGAACAGGAAGTGCAAAAACATTTTTATCCGTCAGCATCGTTAAGCTGGCTTCTTTCTGAAACATTTGATTTGCCCGAAGCTGTTTCGTTGCTGAAACTTCGTGCCGGATGGGCCCAGGTCGGTTTCGGACTAGGCGTTCAACAAAACAGAAATACCTATGGTTTTAGAGATTACTCTTGGGGTAGCGCCAGCCTGGGCACTGTTGGGGGCAGCCTGGTTGACCCAAATATTAAACCCGAGATCAACGAATCATTCGAATATGGTATTGAAGCATCGTTATTTAAAAACCGGGTATCATTTGACTTCACCGTTTTTACCGAAAAACATTTAAAACAGATCAATACCATACCGGTTGTTTCGTCAACAGGTTTTTCAAATTTGATGACAAATGTCGGAACGGTTGAAGCGAAAGGCTGGGAAGGCTCGTTGACGGTTGTTCCCGTGCGGAACAACGACTGGACCTGGAGCCTCACCGGAAATATTTCAACCGCTGAATCGGAAATCACCTACATGCACCCGAAATTTACATCGGCCTGGTATGATTATGCCGACAATGCCATGCAACGCCTCGCTGTTGGCGAAAAAATAGGAAACCTCTACGCCAAAGAAGGCTGGTGGGTAGTTAAAGAAGGCGAATTTAAAGGAATGAAAATGTTGAAATGGAGCTCAGGTACGCCCATTGAAAACGATGAAGCCTCAAACCGCGATTTCCTCGGCAACTGGAACCCGGATTACATCATGGGGCTGAGTACAAATGTCAGGTATAAAAGATTTAGACTGAGCATGGTAGGAAGTTACCGGAAAGGCGGCGTATATGTGTCGGAAACTACCAAGATCTTACGCGACGATGGTAAAGCACCCTTTTCTGTTTCCGGCGATCATTATTACTGGGAAGGCGGACGTGTGGGAGCCGGTGGTTTTGCATGGCCCAACCCCGATAACATCCAAATTCCGGAAGTTAGAAACAGAATTGAAGAAAGTTATGAAAGCTACAATGATGCCAGCTATTGGATTGGCGTATATGTTGATCCGCGAAGCGGAGCAAGCGTGGAAGACCGCGATTTAGGCAACAAAACCTGGGATGATAATGGCGTACAACGGCCATATTATATTCTGAACGGCGCCGATCCCAACGCGACACTTTACAATGACCCATATTCTATTGTAGGAAATACCTGGGATTTTCCCCAGACCCGTACCTTCGATGCAACCAACTTTAAACTGAAAGAAGTGACACTTTCTTACGATCTTCCGGTTCGCTTCACGCAGAAGTTCCTGTGCCAGGGAGGTACGTTCTCTCTTGTTGCACGGAACGTGTACTTCTGGGCAAAAAGCGGCCAAAATGAAGACCCGGAATCTGCTTTTACAGGAACACTCGACAACCAGGGTGTTGCCCGGTTCATTATGCCACAGGTTCGTTCCCTGGGATTTGAACTATATCTGAACTTTTAAAAAACTATCATAGATCATGGTTATGAAAAAATTATTAATTGCCTGTTTAGGTATTTTTTACCTCATTTCGTGTACCGACCAGTTGCGGATTGACGAAAAACAAATGGCAGAGGACGTTACCTATGGAACAAGTGCCAAATATTTGCTCTCCGGATCAATCGACGGTATTGCACAATGGTATCAAAAAGCGGGAATCAGGGAAGACCGGCACAATGCTGTTGTTCAGTATTACCAGCAATTATTTTCTGTGAAATCTCAAACCTATGAAGAGTTTTCAAAAGCTCCCGAAAACTGGAACACCGAGCTGGAATTACTGAAACCGGTTAAAGCCGGGTTAGAGCTGGCTGTTGAGGAGGGTGAACCATTTATCGAAGGCGCTTTGTTGGTTCTTAAGTCGTTTATGTTTGCCTACCTGACCAATCAATGGGGAGATGTCCCTTACACCGAGGCGCTTAGGGGAAGAGAAGGTATCTTCTTTCCTAAATTTGATCCGCAAAGGGAAATTTATGATGGAATGCTGGCTGATCTCGACCGCGCCATCATGCTTATGGAAAGCACCTCCAATTACAAAGAACCTCAGTTCGACCTGATTTATGCAGGCAGTACAGAGAAATGGGTAAAATTTGCAAACTCTTTAAAAATTCGGCTGCTGGTCAGTTCTTACGAAGCATATAAAAAGAATGGTGTGGATAATGGCCCAAAAATCGGTGCAATTGTCAGCAGCGGTAAATATTTCACCGCCATCAGTGATAATGCAGCTTATTTATACCTTGGTACGGCCAATTACAATTCGTGGCCTTTGGGATATTTTAATGATAATTCAGGAAATGAATTGACCCGGAGAAAACCATCGACCACGTTTGTTAACACCTTGAAAACCCTGAATGATCCGCGCCTCAACGGATGGATTGCTCCGGCATTAATTCCCTGGGCCAATGCTGCGGCAACAGTTCAGGTTACCGACAGGTATGGTTTCACCTATGAAGTTAAACAACAGGATATTAACGGCGATACAAATGCCGATGGTGTTCCCGATGGTCAGGGAAATACAGAAGGATATCCGGTTGGAGAACTGTATGTTGGGATGCCTGTCGGTTTTGGCGAAGGTAATCCGGTTCGTTATGGCGGAACAGTACCTCCCGCAGGAGCTTACGATAATTATCGCACCTCATCGTTTGGCAAACTGTTCGTGCAGGACAAATCGCCGCTGCTTAAGTTGACCTTGCTTCAGGCATGCGAGGTGAATTTATCGCTGGCCGAGGCTGTTCAGAAAGGCTGGATCACCGGAAATGCCAAAACCTTTTACGACAACGGGGTGACGCTGAGCATGCAACGCTGGCAAATTCCTGCCTCCGAAATAACTGCATACCTGGCCAATCAGCTGGTCATTTTGGATGGCAACAATAACCTTGAAAAGATCGCTACTCAAAAGTGGTTGGCGCTGTTTACCGTCGGCACTGAGGCCTATTTCGAGTACAGAAGGACAAAATTACCTTCTGTGATTGGTAATGCTGTTCCAACGGGCCTGGGAAACAATTTCCCCGAAAGATGGCGTTACCCAACGGCCGAAAAGGATAATAATACTGAACAGTACGATGAGGCTGTTGCCCG